>Ga0180007_10000273_pt1 | contig 93295 bp, 89 predicted proteins | sample MM_PC_MetaG_FD_121122 | JGI IMG/M metagenome (GOLD analysis project Ga0180007, IMG submission 121122) | Groundwater microbial communities from the Aspo Hard Rock Laboratory (HRL) deep subsurface site, Sweden - MM_PC_MetaG | ecosystem: Environmental > Aquatic > Deep subsurface > Groundwater...
CGCCACCGGAGCCGCCGCCGCCACCTGAGCCGCCGCCACCACCTGAGCCGCCGCCACCACCGGAGCCGCCGCCGCCTGAGCCGCCGCCTGAGCCGCCGCCACCACCGGAGCCGCCGCCTGAAGATCCGGTATAGGGCTGCAGAACGGCAGTAAGCCTTTCACTGCCCTGAAACCCCGCTGCCGGAACCATGAAGTCAGGGGCAACTTCCATTATCGCGTTAAGAATAGCCTGATCCTCGGAGTTTACGCTTACCGTAACCAATGTCTGGTAGGCTTCCGCCCATCCCTGATTATCAGTGAAGTTATCGAATGAAAAAACAACATTGTATTCCTGATACCGGTTGAAATCAAAGCCCTCGGGCAGATAGTTGTCAAAGTCCTGAGGCACAACTCCCACAGTCGCATAGGGAGGGTACTCTCCGAAATCCTGGAAGTAAAGGGAAGCTGCACCAATAATTAACCTGGTATCAGCTACAATTGCGGCAGCTCTGGCTTTTGTTGAGACATCCTGAAATTTTGGAATGGCAATTGATGCCAGAATGCCAAGAATTACAACTACCATCATGAGCTCGATGAGGGTGAAACCAGTTTTCTTCACTGCTGTTCACCTCCGCTCGAAAGAATGTCGGGAGCAGAGCGGTAGAAGAACCCGTTCTCCTCGTAAATGAATGAACCGTCTGAATTGACAGTAAGCGATACGTCGGGACTTGCACTGATACGCTCTTCCAGCCCGTCGGGAAGGCTTCCCGTTGAAACTGCATGCTCTTCAATCATTTGTGCGCTGGCGATGATCGAGGCGGAATCGGGGGCAGGAATCTCGTAAATGGGTTCAACGGTTTCTGTGCTCCACAGAATAACTCGTATCAGCGCAACAACCGTCAGCACGGGAAAGATGAAAAGAACGAGACGCTTTTTAGGTTTCTCTTTGCGGATGCAAGGTTCAGGCAGAGCACGTTCAGCCGCTTCGATGGCTTCCTGGGGGTTAAGAATCACTTTACCTCCCTTCATGTGCCTTTACAGTTCAGGCATCTGTTGCTGGCTGCATAACTGCAGCCCCCTGGTTCAAAACAGCATTGCCCTCCTCAACTCTGATGATACATCTGCAAATGTATCGCGTCAATTTCATTAGCAGTGTATCAGCACTTGTATAGGGGTGACAGGATTCAATAGTAAAGGAAGCGTCCCATGCCGGCATCGATTACAGACTTGGCAAAGAGAAGAACCTCTGTATGGTTCAGTTAATCTCATATATTGTCATGGATAAGAATCACATTGCGGAACTGCCATTTGAAAGGAATTGCAATGAAACTGGAAATGCTTTGTGCTCTGTTGCTTCTTCCCGGTGCAACTGCCTTTGCAAACGGAGGCCCCATCGATTTATCTACTTCTCTCGGGTCCGGGAACATCTGCTTTCTGGAAGAGGCTGAAATCGAACTACGGCAGGAACAGCTTACTATCATTCCAACAGGCGACTGGGTTGAAATTCATGCAGTGTACACTCTGGAGAACACCGGCCCGGCCACAGTCGTGGAATACGGCTTTCCGTTCCAGGTTTTCCCAAATGAAATGGAAGACTATTATTGGAATTCGTCCAGAGAAACGGTTGTGAGCATCCTTGACGGCGCAATGCCGCTTCCGGTTCAGGTACATACGCTTCCCTGCAGGATGGAAGCTCCCGGGTTTTACGATGAAACGGTAGAGGGCAGCGTTAAGTGGTACACAACTGAGCTTTCATTCCTGCGGGGCGAAACAAAGACAATCAGTGTGCACTGCAGGGTTTTGGCATTCTTCGAGGATTACATAACCTCTAAGAGCTTCTATCCGGGTTATTCATCAAGATACTTTCGATATCTTCTTGATCCTGCCGGGTACTGGGGCTGTGGAACCGCAGACACAATGCACATTGCGATTGATTTCTCATGGATACTGGCAAATGGCGGAGAGGTGAAAGCTGTAGCCGGGCCGGGAGAGTGGTTATCTAACAGCCTTTACGGGGGTACTCTTCAAGGCTTCACTCTTGCAGGCGCTCCGGGGATTGAATTCGAATACGATATCCGCAGATGGAAACTCGCCGATTTGATCAGAGACCTCAGCATTCCCAGCTGGCTTCTCACAGACATACGGGTTTCCTCTGAGCTGCCGGAGCAGAACGGTCACTGCTATGGCGCAAACAACCTGGTTGATGCCGATCTTTCCACTGCATGGGTAGAGGGAACTCCCGGAGACGGTACAGGTGAATGGATAGAATTCAGCATAGAAGAGGGCTTTAATCTGGGCAGCATTTCCATTGTGAACGGCTACAGGAGCGCCAGAGAAACCTACGAAGCCAACGGAAGAGCTGCCCGCATCCGCTGTATTCTTAACTTTGCTGACGGAGATACAGATGAATTCACAGTAGACCTCGATGACCAGAGTTGGGATGAGATAAGCAATGATCCCTGCGGCGGATATCAGCTTATATGGGAAACAGGCGAACCGATGGAAGTAGAAACTGTAAGGCTGCAGATACTTGATGCCTATCCAGGCAGTACATACGATGATCTCTGCATTTCAGAGTGTATTCTTCTCGGATACAATGAAGGAGTATCGAACTGGTAGTCTCTGTCGCCCTTTTTGCTGCCTGCTCAATTGCTGTTGCTTCGCCGGAATCAGTAGAGAACTGCATTTTTCTTCTTCCGGCAGATACTCTTTTCGTCTCATGCGCCTCCGATGAAAAGGTAAACTGGTTCATTATTCTTCCAGTTCGCGAGGAGTACGGAAACATGATTCCAGGAGGCCTGCCCATGGGGCTTGGAGTGGATACACTTGTGTATGAAGTATTCCCGTTCGCTTTCGAACAGTCGCAGATCTGCATTATGCCCGCAGATCTCCTGCTGATTCCCACCCCCGGAGTTTTCTATCTGGCCGCAGATCCGCCGGATGAGTTGTTGGAAGAGCCTCTGCTTTCGGTTGAACCTCTGCACATTCTCTATCCCGGGAGTATCCTTCAGGTAGTTGTAAGAGCCTCCGACAGCTACACAGGCTACCTTTTTGAAATGATGAACACGCCGTTCATCATGACTCCCAGGCTTACTCCTCAGGGTTATCATCAGGCAGACAGCAGGCTGGGATGTGATTGCGCGGGGCTTGCTGTATACGGTAGAAGACGAATGGGGTTTGATATCCCCTACGCGGGACCTTCCGGAATTCTCAGGTACCTTACGCCGGTTTTTCCCGGGCAGTTCACAGCGGATTCGTCATTTACCCCTGCTGTTTACAGATCGGAAGCCGGTGAGTCAGTACCGGTGGGGTCAGATGGACTCAGGCCGGGCCACATTATTCACTTCGGCTCCCAGGTTTCTGTTTTTCTGGAAGACAGGGGAGAACCGGAAATCCTTGACTCTGAAGATCTTGTCATTCAGTCGTGGTATAATGGCACCAGTGTCTGCACTATTGCGCAGTGCGGTTTTTACGGTCTTCCACTCAGGCTGTACAGGTGGGCTGAACACGAGTAGCTGCAGCAAAGCGCCGAAGGAACTGCCTGATTTCGCAATTTCAGTGAATAGAGGGATTATTGTTTGCATTGAAGACACACACAATTTCTTCTGGAATGTTCTATGTGATTGAGCCACAGCCCGGTGTAGCTGTTGTGCCGGCGGGCATGAAAAACAGAATTCTGTATTCCTTGATCAGGATAGGGTATCTCTAATTATGGATGCGAACTCAGTGAGCCGATAGGGTTTTCTGACAAATCCCTTAGCCCCTTCTGCAAGCTTGTGTCCTGTGGAATTCAACTCTGAATGACCGCTGACTATAAGCACTTTCACCGATGGATCAAGCAGCAGCAGCTCTTGAAGACACCTGTACCCTCCCATCCCCGGCATGTTCAGATCAAGCAGAACAAGATCGACTCTTTCCAGGCTCGAGAAGATTTCCAGCGCTTTTTCGCCGGTTTCAGCACTGTATACAGCGTAACCCAGCATTTCCAGGAACTCTATTGACTGCAGAACAATGTGAGGCTCGTCGTCTACCACCAGAATCACTTCTCCACCCTCGGAAGATCCGGGGATTTTCGCTTGTTCCTGCGGCGGAGGCAGAGCATCTTCTGACGCTGCAGGCAGAAGTATATCAAAGGTGGTTCCTTCACCCGGAGTGCTGCTGCATGCGATTCTGCCCTCAAGGCTTCTGACGATGCCGTATACCGATGCAAGGCCCAGACCGGTTCCCCTGCCCGGTTCTTTTGTTGTGAAGAACGGAATGTATATCTGATCCTGAATTTTCTTGCTCATTCCGCAACCAGTATCTTTAACTGAAAGAAGAACATAGGGGCCAGACACGGTTTCGGCGGCTTCCGGCCAGACTTCATTCTTGAGAATTGCCGTTTTTGTGGAGATAAGCAGTTCGCCCCCATCGGGCATTGCATCGACTGCATTGCCTGCAAGATTGAAGATGATCTGTTCCAGGTGAACCGGATCAGCCGACACGGGCAAGAGGTTTTCCTGCAGATTAAGCCTTATCTCTATCATTCTGGGGATGGTATGCTTGAGTATGTTTACTGCGTTAGTCACTTCGGCGTTCATATCAACAGAGACTTTTTTACAATCAATGTTCCTGCTGAAAGCCATCAGCTGAGTGATAAGGGTTGCCGCTCTCCGGCTTGCCCCGACAATGTGCTCCAGCTCGGTGAGATCCATATCAGCCCGATTGTTTCGCGCAAGCAGCAGCTGCGCATATCCTCCGATCACTTGAAGGATGTTGTTGAAATCATGGGCGATTCCCCCGGCAAGAGTGCCGAGTGCTTCCATTTTTTCCGCATGCTGCAGTCTGTATGACTGTTCCAGCAGCGCCTTCTGAGCATTCTCAAGACTGCTGATCTTTTCTTTCAGCCGCTTCTTCAGAAACAGGGTGATAATCAGAAGAGAAACAAAAAGTGCAGTTGAGAAGGGAACAACAATCCTGAGAACCCGAAGAAGACGGGCGTTTAGCCCGCTGCTGACTTCCATGGATATCCATCTGTCGCGAAAGGAATTCAACTCGGTTTGAGAAATGTCGGCGAGGGCCTTCTGCACTGCTCCGAAAAGCAGGGGGTACTTCCGGCTGACCCCTATACTCCATTCGAAGGAATAGTCAGTTGTGCCTGCCACGCGTAGATTGGATAACCCTTTCAGGTCTGAATAATATGCTGCAACAGCCAGGTTTTCCACAAAAGCATCCATTTCTCCGAAAGCAACCGCCTGAAGAGCTTCTGGAACATTCCACATGGGAAAAACAGTTAACCCTCCGCCTGCTGCGTGCCGGACATAGTCTTCTGTGGCAAATCCAGAAACCACCGCAACTCTGAGCCCTGCCAGCTGGTCAAGCTCAAGGGATTCGGTTCGTGAACGGTTGGTGATGATTACAACCGGCACCCTTGCGTAGGGCACGGTGAAATATGAATAGCTTTCCCTCTCTGCGGTGCGGACAATCGTGGGGGCAACAGCGCATTCTCCATAGGCAAGAGCCTGAAGATGCTCGTTCCAGTCGCTGCATGATTGCTTGATGAAGTGTATTCCCAGCCTTTCTTCAACAGCGGCGATTACATCTGCTCCCAGGCCTGTGAATTCGCCGTTTTCATCGGCAAATTCTATTGGTGGAAAATCAGGATTGAAAAAGAGCGTCAGCTTGTCGGGGTTTTCATCCAGCCATGCTCTTTCCTCGGGGGTAAGAAAGGATCTGTTGGTTCCTTTTGAACCATGCGGAATGAACAGCCAGATAAGCAGCAGAAAGGAAACAACGGTTGCCCCGATCAGAGCAAGTGTTTTCCAGGAGTGTCGCTCTTGGGATACAGACAGTGCGTTCATTACAGAGACAGGCTCCCCCTCCCCTTTCTGTAACCATAGCAAAAGCCGGCTGAAACCTTACGGAAAGATGATAGATGAACCCTTTTCGCAGGTCAATCCCATAATAACAGGTGAATGCCTTTGTGAAAACTGCAGAGAAAGCCTGCAGGAAGTAGGAGCGATTCCATGCCTGCGGGAGAGAGCGGAAAAAAAGTGTTGCGGTTCGCTGCTAACTCAAGAACGGGCTTCTGAACTCTTTCTTGGGGGAACTCCCACATACTCCACATGTTCAAGGCTGATATTGCGCAGAACACCCGGAGCCTGACCGGCCCCCTCCACCGCGTTTGCCAGGAACACATTGAAGGTGAGGCCGGTGTAGAGAGCAGCCAGATTTCCGGGCCGAAGCCCCATGTCGAGGCTGAGCGCTGCCACCGACAGGCCTACATTGGCAGGCACACCCCGGACATCGAGAACAATTTCGGCAATACTCTCCTGTAGCGTCCAGTATTTCCCAGAGGCCCTGTTCCTTGCACAGACCCTTTCTGCGAGGGCAACGCGCCTTTCATCCTCTTTCCGAAAGGGTACACCGAACCCGGAGAGGCGCCCACGCCTCAATAGATGATCCATAACAACCCTGCGTATATCCATCAGGTCTGTTGCACTGCTCCCAAGTTCGGAAGCAACATCCATAAGCCAGAATGCAGCATCCTGTGAGATTTGAGGGCCAACAATCGCCCCCTGCATTGCCGCAACAGCTGCAGCCTGGCCGGCAAGGGGATCTCCGTACGCGGAAGCAAGGCGCACAAGTTTCAATGGGTAAATTCTGGGGTCGGCCACAGTAAGGATAACAGCCACATCATCCAGCATTCTGCACTTGTCTTCGTCAATCACCTCGCCTGTTGCTGCCATTGCTAAAAGGCCAGTGGTGCTTGTACTGCCCGCCAGTTCCCCAAAAACCCACTTGCCGAAATGTCGGTGATCTGCCCATCCCGCATGTCCCACCCTTGTGAAAAGCCGTTCATCGTCGCCGGAGTGATTCATTCTTCATCTCTGTATACGAATTGCGGAAGATCTATTGGATAGCTGCGGAATCCCCCGGGCTGAACTGCTCTGCCCTCGGCCAATGTGCAGGGGATTCGGGCAAGAACAAGAACAGCCTCCATAAGCCACGGGTCGGTGAGACCGCAGCATTCATGCAGTACAGCAAGGGCTGCCGAGATAGGTTTAAGCCCTTTACATGCCTTGGGAGGTTTAACTCCGGCCTTTTCGAGGGCGCAGACGAGAAGCTCTGTATCTGCCTGTTCTTCTTCATTCTGCGGGCTGAACAGGTGTTCCGGCGGTATCGCTTTAGCGGCGAGACTCTGAAACAATTCCATGTGTTCATTAACTATCCAATGTGCCTGTTGAGCCAGTGTAATGGCAGCGACACCAGTCATGCCGCATGAGCTTGAGCCGCACAGCCCTGACAGAACAGAAGCATGAACAGGGGCTTCGGCCACACTTACAGTAGCAAGAATAAAAAGAGCTTTCTCGAAGGCAAGGAGAACATCGGGTGCTGGCAGCTCGCCTGTAAGGGTAAGCAGAATCAAACCCGAAAAACTGGTGCAATTCAGAAGATCGCCACGAACATCATAGCCGTGAATCCGAGGACGGTTGCCGGGTGTGACAACATGAGCCTGCAGTTTGGCAGCCCAGTTCAGCTCTTCCACTGGTCCGTTGTAGCTGGGCCTCATGCTGTTCCCTTCTGTCAACTTTTCACGAACCCGGCCACGGTTTTAGCGCGGTCGCCAAGGGGTGGGGGTATCTCTCCATCCACGCGCACTTCTATAAGAGACGGGCCCGGTACAGCCAGTGCTTTGGGCAGAACTTCGGTCATCTCACCCGGTCGTTCTACAATGAAGGTTGTCAAACCCATTGCTCTGGCGATTCCTGAAATATCCAGTTTCTTCCGGTACCTTACAGCGTCCATCGGGCGTTTGCTTCCCACCATTCTGCTGCCGTGCCACGTGATGCCGTGCATGTTGTTGTGCTCTACTATCCAGACAACCGGAATATCGTACTCTGCTGCTGTAATCAGTTCCATACCGTTCATTGTAAAGCAGCCGTCACCTATTATGGCTATAACCGGTCTTTGCGGGTCGGCCAGCGCTGCTCCAATAGGGGCTGCTGTGCCGTGTCCCATTGACCCGAATCCCAGATTCAGCACGAATCTCTGCTCATCGCGGATACAGAGGTAATGTATGTTGAAGAGCATGTGACCGCCGATGTCGGAGAAAATTACAGCATCTCCGGGCAGAGCGAGCTGAAGATCAAAACGCCAGCGCTGAGGAGTGAGGGGAACAGCGTCGGAGGTTATCAGGGCAGGTTCCATACACCTCTCTGGCCACGGGGGAACCGGCAATTCAGGAGACCAGTTTGAGCGGTGAGCCTCTCCTTCGCGAATGAAACGGTGGGTATGATACACTATCTCGGTGAGAATTGCCCTTGCATCTCCTATCAGCGGGATGTCGACAGGGTAGTTTCTGCCAACTCTGTCAGAGTCAATGTCAAGCTGAATGAGGCAGGTTGATGGTTTCATATCAGAGTGCCAGTTGAGGGTGGTTGTTTCATTGAGAGATGCGCCTATGGTCATGAGAACATCAACACCTGACCCGAGAACGGTTTCTCTGGCCAGTTTATGCCCTGCAAAACCGAACACCCCAAGTGACAGAGGATGGTTTTCAGGAAAAACGCCCTTTGCTCTGGGCGATGTGGCAACCCGGGCAGGAATCAGTTCTGCGAGAGTGCGCAGATTGGATTCGGCACCAGCCATGGAAACCCCGGAACCTGCCAGGAGTACCGGATGTCTGGCTTCCAGCAGAGCCCGGGTAGCTCTCTGCACTGCCTGGCGGTCAAACATACGGCTGGAAGGGCGGTAGGTCTGGGGATTGAACCACTGTTCTTCAACAGGTTTATCCCAGAAGTCTACAGGAACATTGAGATGAACAGGTCCGGGGCGGCCTGAAAGTGCACTTCGAAGAGCTCTGCGAAGATGGCCGGGTAGAGAAGCCGGAGAAGAAACCATTGCAGAATACTTGGTAACGGGCTGGAACATTGCTACAATGTCCATGTCTTCCCTGCCTGTTTCCTGAGCCGCCCCCTTGCCGATGGCATGGCTTGCCGCCTGCCCGGTAACAACAAGCATTGGAACACCATCTGCAAAAGCACATGAAACCCCGGTTAGAAGGTTTGTCGCTCCCGGACCGGCTGTGCCTGCGCAAACAGCCAGTCTGTGACTTATTCTGGCGAATCCATCTGCCATGAAAGCAGCGCCTTCCTCGTGTTTCGTAACAATCAGCCTGAACCTGGGATCAGCATCCACAGCCTCAAAAAGCGGGTGGAGAAGCCCACCCGGAATGCCGAAAACAACCCTTGCTCCCTCGGCCTCAAGGTAGCTCAGGAATACATCAACAGCCCTTATAATTTTTGGGGAGTCGGGGAAATCAGAAGCACTTGGCGGTTTAGCTGCCATCAGACAACGCGCCTGATGGTAACCACCCTGTTGGCAGGATCTGTGAATTCAATTTCAGGTGTTTCCGGAATCTCAGGCAACCCCTGGGGTTCAACCGGGAAATGCACCCAGAATGTTGATCCCCGACCGGGTAGCGACATAACTTCCAGTTTACCGCCTATCCTGTCAAGAAGCCGAACAACAACAGACAAACCGATACCATGGCTGTAATGCTCCCGCTTATCGGGGTCTGATCCGCCGGCATGAAAGATTTTCCTGATGTCTTTTTCAGCGATTCCCCTCCCGGTGTCGGATAACTTGATTGTGAGAAACCCCGGCTTTCCGTCTAGTTCCAGAACAATGCTGCCCTGTTCAGTGTATTTGACAGCGTTGGTAAGCAGGTTGTCTACAACTCTGTCCAACAGCACCCGGTCAACCAGAATGCACTCGGGTGTTTCCCTGGTTGCAAGCACGCTACAACGCAAGCCGCGATCGCCGGCCAGAGCACGAAGTCTTCGGCGAAGGGAATCTTCAAGCAGCTTTGTCTCTACCGGCTCGGGAAGAAACTGCATCACGGTCAGATTGTCAGTTTCAAGCTGCAGCATGTCATCAAGCAGCACACGCATCCTTGTGACAGCCTGTCTCTGCTCCTCGGCCATCCAGCGGTTTTCCGGGCTTAATTCCTCCTGCATGATTTCACTCGTCTGCAGCATGACTGTCAGGGGGTTTTTCATGTCGTGGGAAACTCCCTGAAGCGTGGATGCCTGTTCAGCAAGAATGAACTGCAGTCGCTTTGTCAATTGCTCACTTGCCCGGGTACGCTCGGTAACCTGCTTTTCCAGCCGCCTGCTCCAGTTTTTCTGCCGTTCGTTAAGGCCGATTATTTCCTGCTGCACTTCCTGATTCTCTACAACGATCTGAGACAGTCCCCTGTTTATATCGTCAGCTATGCTCAGATTCTGGCGGTTTGCTCTTCTAAGTTCCACAATGTACCCGGCTGCAGCTCCCATGATGGGTGTTACTCCCCATACATAGACAGACAGCAACATGGGTTCTATTCTGGTGAGCATAACAAGGGCAGAAATGACTGCGCCTGTGATAGCACCAGCGAGTACCGGCAGAAAGCGGCTTTTTTCGTATACCGATAGCTCATACTCACAGCAGTCATCTCCTCTGCAGATGCAGGATGTTTCCCTGAGGTGAGCCGTAGGAAGATCCCACAGAGAAGGCAGGGCTTCGGATTGCGCCTGCCGTGACAGACACATGAGCCGGCTTTCCTTTTGAGATGAGTAGTATCTGAGGCGGTACTTGCTGCTTCCAATAGCATCAAAATCACCGCTGCTGAATGTTGAGATGGTTGAGAAATGGTCTTGACCCATTTCGAGCATCTGCTTCGGGGAGGTGGCCCACAGAAGAAACCGCAGAGGTCCGTAACTCTCCTTCATTCTGTAGATGCAGGCTTTCATGAAAGCCTGGTCTGTTCCCGCAAGAGAGTACACCTGCTGCATGATGCTTTCGGCCTGTTCGAGACTTATCCATCCCCTGCAGGCAAAAAGCTTTTCCGGAGAAATGCCTGACTCAAAGCTCATTGAATTCAGCTTTTCAGGGCCGTAGTTATCTTCAACGAACCAGATAAGAGACTGGATGATGCGCATGTTAAGGTCAACCTTAACAGAGCGGTAAAGGTCGTCATTAACCTTCTGCCCGGTCCGGGTTGTTTCGCCGTGGTTCACTTCAGGGTCAGACATCGCACCTCCGCTTTCGGATAAAGAGCGCTAAACACTACAATACTTTGTGACCCCCTGGAACAATAGCGAGCGAAAGGAACTGAATGCACAAAGTGAATGATAATGCAGGGAGATGAAGACGGTCAATGGATGTTAAGTACAGAGATTCCAACCTGTCCCTTCAGTTTACATGTAAAATCCTCGCATTGCGTATTGAAAGGAAGCCGGTCATAATAGAGATATCTGGTTTATTCGTTTGTCCTTCTGCTTTATAGGGGGGATATATGACAGAAGACATGTTACCCGGAAAGGTGCGGGTCTTACCCGCATCACAGAATTCCCCCGAAGAGAATAGCCGCGAACTCAGCCTTCTTCTTGAGAGCATGATCAATGCCTTCGTTCTTTTTCAATCGGTTTTTGATGAACGGGGTAATTTCATCAGCTACCGTTTCCTTTACATCAATAAGGCATACGAAGAGATAACCGGGGTTCTGAACGATCAGGTGCAGGGCAAGACTATCCACGAAGTGTGGCCCGGAACCGAGGATGAGTGGGTAAGGCGTTACGGCCGCACCGCAGTTACAGGTGAAACGCAGAGTTTCGACCAGTACCATGAGCCCACCGGCAAGCTCTACAGGTGCAGAACCTACCGTCCATGGGACACGAACGAACGCTTCTGCGTGGTTTTTGAAGACATAACAGAACAATACCGCCAGAAGGAACAGCTTCTGAAAATGCAGTGGCTCCTTGATCCCGACACAGTATGGAAGAATCATTTCAAAGAGATTCAACCGCCCTACGGAGACATAACAGAGCTGAATTCAGACGGCCTCATCAGGAAAGCTGTCAGTCGCGAGATCCTCAGCGAACTGGCAAGGGAGATAATGCTTCTTCTTGGAACCTCCCTGGCAATATATGAGGAGAACGGAGATTACGCCTTCGGTATTTTCTCATCGGGCTGGTGCAGACTGCTGGATTCCTCTTCAAGGGAACTCTGCGGAACTGATGACAATGCCGAAGCACTGGCCTCGGGCAGGTGGCTCTGTCATGACTGCTGCTGGAACAGTTCTGCCAGACCGGCCCTGAAAACCGGAAAACCCACAGACATTCAATGCTGCGGAGGGATACGGCTTTACTCGGTTCCCATCAAAGCCGGAGATGACACGGTGGGAGTGATGAACATCGGCTTCGGCGATCCACCCACTGACAGAGAAACCCTTACAAAGCTGGCCGCAGCCTTTTCAGTGGATGTGAATGCTCTTGAGAAGCAGGCACTTCTTTACAAGCCAAGACCTTCTTTCATAATAGAAGTGGCCAAACTTCGTCTGCGTAACACAGCCGCACTTATCGGAGAGGCGGTGGAGCGCTATAGAATAGGGAAAACACTCGGGATGACCATTGAAAGTTATCACAATCTGTTCCAATCCATGAAGGACGGAGTGGCGGTGTACCGCCCGGTTGACGGCGGCGAAGACTTTGAGATCGCCGATCTTAATCCCTCTGGTGAATTTCTGAGCAAAGTCAAGAAAGCTGAGGTTCTGGGAAAAAGGGTTACAAAGGTTTTCCCTGCCGTGGTTGATATCGGGCTTCTTGATGTTTTCAAGGCGGTGCATAAAGACGGGAAGAGCCGGAAGTTACCCGTTACTTTTTACAAAGACGGCCGGCTGGAGGAGTGGGTGGAGAACACTGTCTACAAGCTTGATTCGGGCCACATCGTTGCTGTCTATATGGACACCAGCGAAGAACACAAAGCCAAGCAGGCACTTGAGATTAAGAGCACAGAGCTTGAAGAGGTGATCAAGGCTATTCCCGATGCTCTGATCCTTATGAATACTGAAGGCGGAATACTACGGGGTAATCCAGCTTTCAGCAGTATCTTCGGATACAGCAGCGAAGAGATTGCCGGTGAGCAGATGAGTGCTCTTCTCCAGCACCGTAAAACCCCCTTCAGTTTTGATGCAAGCAGTTTCAGACCTGATTCACAGCAGGGTTCCCTGCTGTTTGAGGAAGTGTTCAAAAGAAGTAACGGCGGCGAATTCCCCGGTGAAGTACTGGCAACTCCCCTCCTTGACCCTGAAGACGAGATAGTGGGCTATCTGAGTCTTGTAAGAGATATAACCGCAAGGAAAGAGATAGATGCCCAGATTCGGGAACTGAATACGAATCTGGAGAGCCGGGTTAGCCAGCGAACAGAAGAACTTCAGATAGCCAACACCGAGTTGGAGAACTTTGCTTATTCGGTTTCCCATGACCTCAGGGCCCCCCTAAGGGCAATTGACGGGTTTTCCAGGATAGTGGTGAATGATTATGCAGGAGTTCTGGATGACGAGGGGAAGCGCCTTCTCGGTATTGTCCGCACTAACACCCAAAAAATGAACGACCTTATTACGGATATTCTTGAACTGTCCAGAGTCGGACGGCAAAGCCTGAAACTGTCACATTTGGATATGCAGGGTATGGTAAGATCGATCTTTTCAGAGATAGCTTCCCCGGAAGAGCTGGAACATTTCGAGTTGAGGCTCGGAGATCTTCCCGATGTGATGGCTGACCCGACCCTTATTAAACGGGTATGGTCGAACCTGCTTTCCAATGCTTTGAAATACAGCGCTCCCAGTAATATAAAGTTGATACAGGTACAGGGGAAAAGACAGGGAGAGGAGTTTCTCTACAGTGTTTCCGACTCCGGTGTGGGTTTCAATCCCATTTACTCAGACAAGCTTTTCGGTCTTTTTCAGAGGCTGCACGGGAACAGTGAGTTTTCCGGGAGCGGGGTAGGTCTGGCAATTGCTCAGAAAATTATTACCCGTCACGGCGGAAAAATCTGGGGGGAGAGTGAGGAAGGCCATGGAGCAGTTTTCCACTTCACCCTTCCAGACGGAAGGGACTGAAATGAACAGCGAAAAATCAGCGGTGATACTTCTGATAGAAGACAATCCCAACGATGCCGAGTTAACATTGAGGGCGCTCAGGGAGAACAATCTTGCTAATGAGATCAAACTGCTTGATGACGGCGAGAAGGCGCTGAACTACATTTTCTGCCGGGGAGAGTTCTCTGGAAGAGATCAGTCTGAAAACCCGAAACTGATCATTCTGGATCTGAAGCTTCCCAAGGTCGATGGGCTGGAGATTCTAAGAGAGCTTAAAAGCAGCGATGCCACAAAGAGCATTCCAGTGGTGGTTCTCACATCATCCCAGCACGAAACTGATGTTATCACCAGCTACAAACTCGGGGTGAACAGCTACATAGTGAAACCGGTCGAGTTCGATAAGTTCGTTGACGCAGTGAGGCAGCTTGGACTTTACTGGATGCTGATCAACCAGCAGCCAATGGTCTGAAGCAGATGAAAGGTGAAACTCTAAGGATAATCTTTGTAGAGGATCTTGAATCGGATTATCTCCTCGCACTGCGGGTTCTGAAAGAGGGCGGTTTTCAGACAGAGGTAACAAGAGTGGAACGGGAGCAGGATCTCAGGAACATGCTTCGCAGTTTCCAGCCGGACATTGTCATCTCCGATTATGCCCTTCCGGAATTCGACGGAATGAGCGCCCTGGAAATAACCAGAGAGATGAACCCGGAAATTCCTTTCATTGTACTGACTGGAAGCATGAATGAAGAAACCGCAGTTGACTGCCTGAAGGCAGGCGCTTCAGACTATGTGATAAAGGAACATCTTACAAGGCTTCCCTATGCGGTGAGAGAGTCCCTGAAGCATGCCAGGCTTCAGAGGGAAGACATACAAACCAGAGAAGCCCTCAAAGAGAGTGAAGCGCTTCACAGAAAATACATAGACAACGCTCCTCACGGCATTTTTGTTGCGGACAAAGACGGCAGATACATTGAAGTAAACAGAGCCGCCTGTGAGATAACCGGCTACAAACGGGAAGAACTTCTTCAGATGAGCATTGGAGACTTGATTCCGGATGAAACCGAAAAAGAAACACTGGAACATTTCAAGACGGTGAAAAGGCTTGGAAATTCAACCGGAATAGTGCCGTTTCGCCATAAGGATGGCAACGTAAGGTTCTGGTCTGTTGATGCCGCTGCCATCTCTGCCGAACAATTCATAGCTTTTACAGTGGACGTGACACAGCAGGAAGAGCTGAAAGAAAAACTGAAAGTAAGCCGTACAAGGCTCGAGCGAACCCAGAAGATAGCAGAGGTGGGAAGCTGGGAGTTCGACCTTAACACCGGCAGGGTCTGGGCCTCAGAGAGGACCAGAAGCATCTACGGTATGGGTGACGGGGAATGGCTGAAGGAAGAAGTAGAGAAAATTCCTCTTCCCCAGTTTCGCGGTATTCTGGACAGCGCTATGGAAAATCTTCTGGAACGGAACGAACCATACGATCTCGAATTCACCATCAGGCGACCCTCCGACGGCATGCTGGTGGATGTCAGATCCGTTGCAGAATTCAGCAGAGAAAAGAATCTGGTGGTGGGTGCCCTGCAGAATATCAGCAAGCTGAAAAGAATGGAGCAGGATGTCAAAAACATCTTCATGCTCTCGCCTGATATGGTCTGCATTGCCAGCATCGATACAAATACCTTTCTTCGGGTGAACCCGGCTTTTACAGAAGTGCTCGGGTATTCAGAGGAAGAGCTTCTCAGCAGGCCGTTCACAGACTTTGTTCACCCCGAAGATGTTGATCGTACGGAAAGGCTTGTTTCGGATCAGTTGAGAAAGGGGATAGTAGTACCCAGATTCGAAAACAGGTACCGCTGTAAAGACGGAACCTACCGCGATTTGATGTGGTCCTCCCACCCTATTCCCGAGCGGAATCTTACCTACGCGGTTGCCCACGATATCACGGAAATGAAACAGCAGATAGTTGAAAGACTGCAGTTCCAGAGCAAAATGCTTCATGCGCAGAAACTGGAAAGTCTGGGGGTAATGGCGGGAGGTATCGCCCACGATTTCAATAATCTTCTGATGGCGATAATAGGTAATCTGGACATGGCCCAGTCAAAACTGAAACCCGATTCTGAGACCATGAACAGTATTGAACAGGCCACCAGAGCGGCAAGACGGGCGGTGGACCTCACCAGGCAGGTACTGGCCTATTCGGGAAGAGACCAGAAGTTTACAAAACGAGTTAATCTCAGTGAGCTGGTCACAGAGAATGTACACATGCTGCAGGTAGTGATACCCAGAACGGTTTCCCTGAAAATGGAACTGGCAGAAGATCTCCCGTCCATACTCGCTGACTCGGGGCAGCTCCAGCAGATAGTGATGAATCTTATAACAAACGCTGCCGAGTCAATCGAGAAGAACACCGGTGTGGTGGCAATATCCATCAGGGTTGAGCAGCTTGACTCTGACAGGCTTCAGACAAGCCTCACAACTGAGCACCCTGAACCCGGCGAATTTGTTATGCTGGAAGTTGTTGATACAGGTCTCGGCATGGATCAGAACACTATTCAGAGAATATTCGACCCCTTCTTCTCCAGCAAAGTGCACGGCCGCGGGTTGGGAATGTCTGCTGTGCTTGGAATAGTGAAGAGTCATGGCGGCGCGATATTCCTGAAGAGCCAGCTGGGTATCGGAACCACCATCCAGGTAGCCTTCCCGGTACTGCTGGAAGAAGATTCCGGTGTCGAAGAAGCAGGTGCAGCTTCAGAAAATGTCTCAGAGACCCTCAGGGCGAAGAAAAACACACACAGAAAAATTCTTGTCGCCGACGACGAGGATGCGGTTAGAGATGTCACCTCGGTGATGATAGAAAAGCTTGGCTATAAAATTCTTGAGGCAAAGAATGGCCGGGAGGCTGTCGAAGTGTTTAGAGAGAACCGTGATGATATCGCCTGCGTCATCCTCGACCTGAGCATGCCTGTTATGGATGGCATAACGGCCATCGGCAGGCTGAGGGAAATCGACAAACTTGTTCCAGTGGTGATCACCAGCGGCTACAACAGGAACGCCAGGGTCGAAGAAATATTGGGCAATCCAACCGTTCGTTTCCTTCAGAAACCGTACTCGCTCACCGATGTAAAGAGAACCATCGGTGAACTTCTGGAGATCTGAACCCGGTACTCCATTCGATCTGGTGATTAAACACTGCGGCTATCTTGTCACAGCCACATTGTTTGCCAGGTACCCTGAGCCGGATTGAGCCTGAACAAGGTACATTCCCGCTGGAACAGTACTAATCGTCAATTGCGTGGCAATTGAATGTTAACCTGTATTGATCTGAATCAAATTACTCTGCATAAACCGGTGCCCGGTCAAGTTTTCTTGCCCAATATACAGGGCACAGAGAAGATGAATTGTTATCACTATCAGCGGAACTCCTTGACACTGATACTGATACTGGTTACAATATCGTCGTAACGAACAATATGTAACGAAAGGAAGGTAATGAGTAATCCCTTTTCCTATGGAGGAATAGTTTCCGGCGAAATGTTCTGCAACCGTACCCGGGAACGGGAAGAACTTGTAAGGGCTGCGGTTAACGGCGAGAGACTGTTCATCCACGGAGAAAGGCGCGTAGGGAAAACATCTCTTCTCAAGTCTGTAATGCGTACGCTTGCCATGCAGAAGGCTGTGTGCTTCTATATTGATGTGTGGAAGTGCATTGATGAAGAAGATTTCATGAAGGCCTGCTCATCGGCCCTCACTGATTACCTTCTCGAGGAAAGCCGGGGAGTAGCGGCGAAACTTGCGGAGTTCTTCTCGGGCATTGCCCCGGCTGTCAGTGTTGATGATTCGGGAAAGCCAACCTTCACGCTGGTCAGGGGCAGAGCCGAAACCCGCTCGCCGGAGATTGAAACACTGCTGAGATGCCCCGCCAGAGTAAAGGAAAATAACCCTGAAAAAACAGTTCTGGTGGTGTTCGATGAGTTCCAGCAGGTTCGCGAGATTTCGGGAATGAAGCTTGAAAGAATAATCCGCAGCATTGTTCAGGAAAATACAGGGGTTGCCTGGTTCTTCTGCGGCAGCAGAAGCACTCTTCTGGAAGAGATGTTTCTGCAGAAAGGTAATCCCCTTTACCTCAGTTCCGGTCACTACCCTGTGGAATCAATAAAACATGAGCACTGGCACAGTTTCATAAACAGAGAGTTCACAGGCAACGGCAGAGCCATAACCGATGAAGCCATAGCGGGAATCATATCCATAACCGACGGCCAGCCTTTCTACACTCAGATGCTGTGTTCAGCTCTGTGGGACATCTGCAAAGATCAGGCGACATATTCCGACCTTGATAAGGCGGTGGCACTTCTTCTCGACCGTGAGCGTGGAACATACACCACGTTGTGGAACTCTCTCCCCGAACAGCCAAGACGAATGATCAGAGCCCTGGCCCTGGAGGGCACAGTAGCAAAGCCCACCTCGGGTGATTTTGTCAGAAAATACGGCTTCGCGTCTGCGTCAAGCGCGAAAAGTGCCCTTAACTATCTCGCAAAAAAGGATTTCACCGCCCGTGACAGCACCGGAGGCTACCGCCTCGTTGACCGGTTCCTCTCTCTGTGGTGCAGAACGAACCTTGTTCCCTGACCTGCCTGATGGAAACAAAGTCAGTGTTGCTTTTCTGTGCAGGAACTGCCCTTAGCGGATGTTCAACTTCCAGAAAACTATCCTGTAAAAAGTGGTTCTCCATTAGCAAGCGAGCTATTAGGAACAGCCTCCACCTGATCGCTTAACTGAAAGCGCTTGTTACCGGGATAGACAATTGCCAGACGGGAGAGCCCCAGGTCTGTCAGGGCTGTTCTGATAGACGGGGTTATTTTAGGGGAATCGGCCCGTTTGCATTCTACACCATACAGTTCATCATCTCTTTGCAGAACAAGGTCTATTTCAGCCCCCTGATGGGTTGCCCAGAAATAGGCTCCATTGTTGGGTGTTACAGCAAGGATCTGCTCAATAACGAATCCTTCCCATGAGGCACCCACCCGTGGATGAGTAAGGAGTCCTTTCATTGAGGTAATACCTAAAAGCTGATGAAGCAGTCCGCTGTCGCGAAGGTATATCTTAGGAGACTTGACCTGTCTTTTTCCAATGTTGACAAAGTAGGGCTGCAGCTGCCTTATCATGAAAGCATCAGTAAGCAGATCAAGATGGCGTCTTGTTGTGGTTTGGCTGACCCCGAGCGTTCTTGAAGGTTCAACCGCGTTCCAGTTTTGGCCATGATAATGTGAAAGCATTCTCCAGAAGCGACTTAACGCGGCTGCAGGAACTTTAACTCCCCACTGGGGGAAATCTCTCTCAAGCAGGCTTTGCATAAAACTGCTTCTCCATGCCAGGCTGTCTTCACTGCTTTTCGCCAGAAAAGCCGGTGGAAAACCACCCCGAAGCCAGAGTTTTGCCAAGTTGTCAGCCCCTGTTTCCTCCAGAGTAAGCCCAGCGATGCTCACAATTTCAAGCCTTCCCGCAAGACTTTCAGATGTTTGCCGTAGAAGGTCGCCTGATGCGCTGCCGAGTATAAGAAAACGGGTAGCTATATCGTCACGGTCAGTAAGAACTCGAAGCACAGGGAAGATATCCGGACGACGTTGAACCTCATCAATAACAACCAGTCCCTTTAATGAGGCAAGAGCTGTTATGGGTTCGGTAAGTCTTTCAAGATCAGCTGGATTTTCCAGATCAAAGTAATTCGCTGATTCAGGACTGACAAATTCCCTTGCCAGGGTTGTTTTACCGCTCTGACGCGGACCGGAAAGAAGCACAGCACGACTTCTGGCTAAAGCAGACTCAAGATTCTTCCGTATTCGATTACGCTTGATCATAATGGAAAATACCATGAAAATCGAACATGTCAAGTTCATATTTCATGGTAAACTTGAATGTGCACTGTCTGACAATAAGCAGTCTCGAAAGATTATCAGCATTTAACTCAACCGGACAGTGCTGGAGACAGTCCAGGTTTGCCATACAGAGATCAGGTTAAAAACCCTGAGTCTGCAAAGTGGCTATCCTGCCACAGAGAATACCTTACCGGTGGTGACACCTGCCTCACGGAGCACCTGGGGTCTGCGTATCTTCTTTGTGGTGGTTTTAGGGAATTCGGTCTCGGAGAGAATGAAGTTAAATATTCTCTTGAATGAAGGGTTGTGAGAGTTTATGAAACGCATTTCATTCCTCAGAACCGACAGGCCGAATTCTTCCGTAAGGGTGGTTCCCTGCTCCTCCGCCAGGGCTATTAGTGCTTTGTAGTCTGGGAAGATTATCGTCCATATCTCTTCACCCTTTGTGGCCACCTCTCTGCCGAACACCAGGCTTTCGGCAATGTATCTGCTTCGGTTAAGCTGATGCTCCAGCTCTTCGGGGTAAACATTCTTGCCGTTCTTGGCAATAATTATGTTCTTTTTGCGTCCGGTGATGCGAAGAATGCCGTCACTTAAAACTCCATAATCACCAGTGCGGAACCATCCGTCAGCGGAAAGAACCTTCGCGGTGGCACCTGGGTCGTTGTGGTACCCCTGCATCACATTGGGTCCCCGCACCATAATTTCACCGGCGCCTTCATGGTCGGGGTTTGAAATCAAAATGTCAACATCGGGCAGAGGAGGCCCCACGGTGCCCGGTATCCGAACATTGTACCTGCACACGGCAACAATGGGGGAGCACTCTGTCAGCCCGTATCCCTGCAGCACACGGAAGCCCAGGTCTGCAAAGCCCTTCATCACCTCAGCATCCAGGGCGGCGCCGCCGGAAACCAGGGTCTTAAGCGTTCCTCCGAAACGGTTATGAACCGCGGAAAAAATCAATTTACGCAGGGAATGAGCACCAAAAAAGTCGCCCACACTGGACAGTGTTTTACCGAAGGCAAATTTCAAACCGCCACCGCGCATGGCCTGTATCTGTCCGATTATTCTTCTGTACATTCCCTCCCACAGAAGGGGAACGCCCAGCACCAGTGTGATGCCGTTTTCCGAAAGATCCTCTGCAATGTAGCGCAGCCCACGGGAGATGACCACGGTGCAGCCATGCTGAAGGGGGCACAGGAAGCCGCATACACATTCGTACATGTGGTGGAAGGGCAGAACCGACAGAAACACCTCATCAGTGGCGATGTTGGCAGAGGCAAGCATCATCTGCAGGTCGCTGAGCAGGTTTCCGTGGGAAAGCACCACCCCCTTTGCCGCCCCCATGGTTCCCGAAGTGTAGGAGATAACAGCAGTTGAAGATGGCTCTGAAGAGGGCAGAGGGGTGGAAAGAGGTTCACCGGAAGAGACAACGGAGGTCAGTGTGGGAAAATGACAGTCGCCTGTACAGTTCATAGCATAATAATGGGAACAGACAGACCTTCCGGCATGAATGTGCTCACGCACTGCGGATTCCATAAAGTGATCAAAAACAAATACAGAAGCCCCGGAGTAATGCAGAATGCCGCTAATGTCTGAAGCGGGCAGTTCCTTGTCGATGGGCACCACCACTCCACCGGCATAAAGTGTTCCCAGAAAGGCTACAGCCCACTCGATCCCGTTACGGCCGCACACTGCGACAACCGGAGCCGGACCCCGGGCAAGAAGCCCCCGGGCAAAAGACATCGCCTGTGAATGAAGAGAGGAAAAGCTCACCGAGTTCCCGGCCCCTGCTGGTTCAGCCTCTCGCATGAACACCCGCGACCCGTACTGCAATGCTGAAGCGTCAACCATCAGCTGAATTGAAGAAAATCTCCTGATATCTCTGACAGGTCCACCCGGATAATCCGTTTTCATTTCCCCCCCTGAAAAGCAACAGTGAAGGATACTTGCAGCCGGCAGTAAAATCAACCTGAAGAGACGGGTCAGATTCTTTAGAGATGGCTCACTGCCCCGGCGGAAATGGTGTGTTCAGAAGCTTTTGAACCTGTGACCGAGGCAGGCACAGTAATGGAAAAGACTCGTGGCAGGTATGAAGAACAATGGTTGTGCTAAAAACTTCACCCATACCCGAGGTGGTATTCTAATTGTGAATACGCCAGTGAAAAGTGAAATACTGGATAAATATGCGATACTATTGTCTCCGTTACATGTGTATAATAAATACAATAGAAGAATCTTGTTATCATCTATGGGAGGCAGTCATGAGAACAGTTTTTTTGCTTTTCCCCCTTGTTCATATCTGTTTCGCCAGAGGTACCATTGGTATCCAGTCTGACTGGAGTGGCGGAGCCGGGTTCGCAGGACCCGTTACCCAATGGACAGATTCTTACCTTCAGGGCAGCGTGATAGACAATTCTGTCCCCGGTCAGATATCGATGGCTTCAAACGGAGAAGCCACTACCTTCGGTGTATACAACTCAATTGTAAACAGCTTAAGCGAAGCCTTCTCAGTGTGCAGTGCCGACTTTGACTCAGATGGAGACCAGGATGTGGCAACAGCTTCATGGGCCGGTAGTGTTACATTGAGCCTTAACAGTTCTTCCGGAGCCAGCTGGACAAACACATTTATTGACGAAGATGCAGGTTCCCCGACGTATATAAGCTTCGGCGAATTCAACAGCGACAATAAGCCCGATCTTCTTACCTGTCTCTTTGATGAAGGACAGGTTATCTGGTATAAAAATCAATCCCCCGAAACAACCTGGGAAAAAATAGCAGTGGCAGACTGCCCCCAACCATTTCAGTGCATTCCCTGGGATCCGGACTCCGACGGAGATGACGACATTCTTTGCGCCTCATTCGGTGGTGGCGGTATTCTCAGTTATCAGAATTTGGAAAGCACAGGTCTCACATGGGCTGTGGTTCAGATTGACTCGAACCTCATACCGGCACAGCTTGTAGCCTGTGGAGATATAAGCGGAGATGGTGTACCTGATGTGATGGCCTCAGGGGGAGCAGAAGGCTCGGTGTACTGGTACATCTCGCCAGGCTGGACCAGATACTCCGTTGCCGAGAACATAGGCTCTGTGGATGACATCGAACTAATTGACATCGATGGAGACGGAAAACTTGATGCAGTCATCGGGAACCTGTCAGACCACAGAGTAAAGTGGTACAAAAACCCCGGTGTGCCCGGTGAAACGTGGACCCCGCAATGGGTGAGCGGTGAAAGGGCCATGAGCGTACGGTGTGCAGATGTTGATACAGACGGTGATATCGACATCATATGCTCCAACCCTCTTTACGAGTACGTTATTGCAGCACTGAACAGCGGAGCCGGACAGTCCTGGGATATTCTGCAGATATCTCCGGGGATCACTGCTTTCTCAGATATAGTCATTGCTGATATCAATCAGGACAATCTTCCCGATCTGGTAGGATCCTCATATTATTCAGGGCAGTCAGTCTGGTGCGCCGGTGCTACCGGCCTTACTTATCCTCTTGTTTCAACACTGTCTTCATCTATACTTCAGAGTGATATGCTTGGAAGCTCTGCGCCTGTTTTCCTTGAAATAGAGTGTGAAGGCAATGCAGTCATGCGTTTCAGATCATCGAATGATCCCGCGAATATGGGCACATGGTCGCCGGAACTGCCCCCTCCTTCCCACGATGTCACACAATATATTGAATCTGGGGATTCCTACTGTCAGTATCTGATAGCATTAAGAAGCCTGGGAGACTTTACGCCTTCATATGCTTACGAGATCCAACTTACCGGAGAGACCTCAGGCCTATCCCCGAAGGCAGGAGTCTCTTTAATCGGGCCATATCCCAACCCCTGTTCCGGATCAGCTGAATTGCTTTTTACATTTGCAGAGTCTTCATCTGTGTCTCTAAGATGTTTTGACTTAACAGGCAGGCTTGTTCACTTAGTGCCAGAAACCGAATACCCTGCAGGAGAGCAGAAAATCACATTGAGTGGCTTTGCCTCAGGTCTGTATCTGCTTCACACTACTGTTAATGGGGCAACATTCACATCAAAACTTGCTGTAACAAGGTAGGTGGGGGTCATGTTAACTACAGCCTGTGCATTAGTGTTCTTTCTCTCTGCCGGTATACAGGATTATCTCTATCTGATTCCTGAAGAGCCTGATCTGCAGAGATCGACAGAAGATGTTCTTGCCTACCGGGGAAACGGCCAGATGGTCTATCTGGGCACGGAGTACAGCGGTTTTGAGCTTCTTGACACCGAACCCGGCTGCCTGGAGAACTACTTCATCGTGCTACCGGAACTTCTTCCGCCTGGCTGGGATCTGTCTGAATACGGTGACGCTCTGTTCTTTGATGGGTATGTTTACATCACAAAACCCGGCGAAGATTCTCCCTCCCGGATTTGCGCGGCCGCTCGGCCGCTCAGACCGGTACTTCCGGTGCGGACTGTGGCAGCAAACTACCCCCAGCCTGTATACGATAGCGATGTAATCAATATTGTTAATTCAGTAAACCAGGACAGTCTCATATCTATTGTGGGCAGACTTGAGCAGTTCGAAAGCAGATTCTGGAGCAACGACTCGTTTCCAGCAGCAAGAGATTGGGCAGCAGCATGGCTTGAAAACGAAGGATGCGCCGTTGAAGTACAGAGCTTCCCCATGAGCAGCGGCATCTCCCAGAATCTCATTGTCACTTTTCCGGGAACAATCCATCCCGATCAGTATGTGCTTTTAGGTGCCCACCTGGACAGTGGAAGAAACGGTCAGGACATATTCCCTGGCGCCGACGACAACGCCAGCGGTTCGGCTGCCGTAATGGAGGCTGCCCGTGCTATGGTACCCTATGAGTTTCAGAACACAGTTGTGCTCTGTTTGTGGGGAGCCGAGGAGGCGGGAACTGTGGGCAGTTATTACTATGCATCCAATGCTGCAGCAGCCGGAGAAGAGATTATTGCCGTGCTCAATACAGACATGATACTTTATGGCCCATCCATTGGGCCCATCAGCTATGATATTCTGAACCTGGACTACAATGACAATTCGCTTGCTCTTGCACAGTATTTCAGCAACGTGTCAGATATCTATGTTCCTCAGCTTGAAGTAGCATATAACTACACAACTTATGGCGTAAGCGATTACGTTTCATTCTGGCAGTGCGGATTTACGGCCATAGGTGGAAATGAAATAGTTTATCCTCCGTGGTATCACACAGCATACGATCAGCTTGAGAACTACGTGGAGTTTTTCCCCTTCGGAACGAATGTTGCAAAGGCAACCACTGCAACCCTGGCTTCACTGGCAGTTCCGACCGGTACAGGAATTGCCGTAGATACCCCCGCAGAAATTCTTGATGCAACACCGTCGGTAGCTGCATGGCCCTGCCCCGCCTCCCGGACTGTTCAGGTTTCAGTCTCCGGTATGAACCAGAACCCTGTGCTCAGCCTTTTCGATCTATCAGGAAGATGCGTGCAGGCTTATGATACCTTCAGTGAATATCCGGTATCGCTTGACCTGAGCGGTTTTTCTTGTGGAATGTATCTTCTTTTGGCAACAACCTCTACACAAACGGCATCCGCCAGAGTTCTTCTTGTAAGATAGCAAAGAAAAGCATGACTCCATCCTGAAAGGTGGCTTCGCTTTGCCTGATATTCCCTGCAGGGGTTTCCCGACAACAGAAACCGGATACAGAAAACACTCAGCCTCACGCCGCTTCTGTAACAGGAACTGCGACGCGCCCTGATCCGCTTCAGAACTTACCATCTTCATGCTTGCATGCAGCTGTCACCGCCGAAAACGGATTTATCGCCGACAATTCTCAATAGCTCACACAATTTTATGTTGTTGACTTAACGCATTTGCACGCCTGGCCATGGCTAAACCCTTCTGGAAGTTGGCAACTCGGTGAATTCACCCATCAGAGGTCCTGTGAACTTGATCTGCACATTCAGAGCACTCAATACCGAGAAGATACTGTTGAACCTTACAGTGGGCTTGCCCTTTTCTATATCGAAAACGGTTGTTTTGCCCACGCCCGCCAGTTTGGAAAGCTGTATCTGTGTCAAACCCGCTTTGTGGCGGTGAAAACTCACAATTTCACCTGGTCTCAGTGCAAACCGGCTGAGATCATTCATCTTAACCCTCCATATTTGCCGTTATAGCAGTAAAACAGTTAAGAACAGATCAATGTCATAAAAACAGGTGTGGCCTGCAATATTATACTGCGATAACAGTATTAATCTGAGAGTCACAAAAACCAACCGACTTATGTGTAAACAAATCACAAAACTCGTATGACTATTGTGATGGAACTGATGAATCAATCGGTCTGAAAAAATTCCCGTACGGGAGTCTTTTGCGGCAGAGAAGTCTCACTTACAGAAAAGTACCGTACGGGAATGCTATGCTTGCTGCGGCTCGCTTTGCCGAATATATTCCCGTACGGTAATGTCAAAAGGTTCGCCGCTGTTCTTAAACATTGGAGAGGGTATGCACGAGCTGGAAAATGAATCTCTGTATGGAAAGGTCTCCACTGTCAAAGATCTTGGCCAGAAGATACGAATGAAACGAAAGAAACTTGGTTTCACTTTAAAACACGTGGCAGGTCTGTCTGGTATTGGAGAAAGATATCTCTCCGAATTTGAACGAGGCAAGGCTACTATTGAAATGGGAAAGGCTTTAAGTGTTGTTAATTGTCTTGGTCTTGAGCTTGTGGTTAAGCCAAAATCCGGCCTGAAGTAAGGGAGCTGAATGTCTGGTAAAAAATCCCTGAATGTCTATTTTGAAAACTCGAAAGTTGGAGTCATAGATTCTGATGCAGACAACCGGATGTCATTTCGATATTCGACGCTCTGGTTGAATGATCCGGATGCTTTTTGGATATCCATCAGCATGCCCCTTGCGGAGAGGGTGTATCCACCGGAAAGAGCACATGCATTCTTTGCTAACCTTCTTCCTGAAGGTCTGGTTCGAGAAAATGTGGCAAGAGCACTGGGTATATCTCCGGATAACGATTTTGAACTCATTGCACGGATTGGTGGTGAATGCGCGGGTGCTTTATGGATCGGCCGTGACGAACCATCCTTTTCTGAAACACAGAAGTACATGGCAATTCCAGAAGGTGACCTGTACCTTCGGATAACAGAGGGGAATGTTTTATCATCGATGTTGATGACAGAGAGGGTGCGTCTTTCTCTTGCAGGTGCACAGGATAAACTTCCAGTTAAAATTGAAGGCGGACAGATATTTCTTCCCGGGAAGGGCTCCCCCTCCACGCATATACTGAAGTTCCCAGGCAGGGATTACAACGATCTTCCTGCCAATGAGGTATTTGTAACAACCCTGGCCAGACACATCGGTATACGAACTGTAGATGCAGGGATATTTAAAGTTGGCAAAATTGATACATGTCTGGTCTCCAGATATGACAGATATAAGGATGCATTAAATGTCACAAGACGTCTTCATCAGGAAGATATGTGTCAGGCCATGGGATTGCCATACTACAGGAAGTACGAATCCGAGGGAGGTCCCTCATTCAGGGAGTGCTTCGAGTTGATCGACAGGGTCTGTTCAGAACCTATTGTTGAGAGGGACCAGATGTTGAGATGGCTTGTCTTTAACCTGCTGATCGGCAATTCTGATGCCCACGCAAAGAACCTGTCACTTCTGTATCAGTCTGATGGGAAAGTAGAAATTGCGCCATTCTATGATTTAGTGTGCACGCTTTGCTACGAAAAACTGGACAGAGCAATGGCAATGAGCATCGGAGCAATATCGGATCCCGGTAGAATCGGCCCCGGACAATTTGATGCTTTTGCTCTTGAGTGTGGATTTTCTCCCAGGTGGCTTCGAGGCTTTGTTCTGAATATGGCAGAGAAGGTAGCGGATGTGCTTGAGGTCGGAATTGATCGATTGAATGTAGAGCAATCCATCTATAAGAGAGTTCTTCCAGCAGCCATTAAACAGACAAGGCATATCAGAAATGCTTTCCGCCAGGCAGAAATCTCCGGATCAGGCAGAAAGACAGATTCAAGTTCTTCCCGGAGCACATAGCGCTACTGCCTGCCGGGCGACATTTTATTTATAAGAAAACAAAGAACCGTTCAGGGGGTACAAAGGCCGTTCAATCACTGGCGTCGTTCTCCGCTAAAGATAGCCTTAACGAAAGCTGTTCGAAACAGGGTCAATAACATGAAATCAGTAAGGGTCTTCAAGTCATTGGAGTAAGTTCCTGTAAGCAAGCAGATTAATGCGAAGCACAACTGCCGTAGTAGAGAATGGCCTGCCCGCTTTCGAAAAGGAACACAACCGCATTTTTAGAAGCACAAAGAAATGTGCTGTCCAATTTAACCCTCCGGTAATGACCGAAGATCCTGCGAACCGGAACGGTATAGAAACAAACTGAGTCCGGGAACTGAACCCCTTTGCTCCTTTCTCTGCACGATGCTTGTTCACAAGTTGCCGGAATCTAGCTCCGAAGAACTGCCAAGCAGTTGGCAGAAAAACTTGTAGAACGATTAATAACCAATGCCCTTCTTTGTTTGAGATCAAGTTTTGCCCTTGAAAGCTAATCACTCGAGTAAAAAGTGCACTTTTCCCGCCCGGGGCTTCATTTTGGACAGGGCTGTTTTTTTTTAAAAAATGACAATATTAATATTGGGCTAAAATTTAGTTCATAGCTTTTTATAATAACGAAGAAGGCACTATGAAAATTCTAATCGCTTTAGTTGCTCTGCTCGCCGCGGTCAGTTCCGCGCAGCTGACAGGTACCGGTCTTGGTTTTGTGTTAGGTGAACCCACCGGAATCAGCCTGAAGAGCTGGTTATCCACTAACTCGGCCATAACCATTGGGGGCGCCTGGTCTTTCCAGCACGAAGGAAGCCTGTTCCTCTGGGCTGACTACACCCTTCACTCATTCAACATAACGCACTCGGCCAACCCCAAAAGCCTTGCTTTCTACTACGGGCTCGGCGGCAAAGTCAGTTTCGTCGACAGAAATGATCACGAAGACGACGATACGGTTATCGGAGCCCGTATTCCGCTGGGACTGATGCTGCCGTTCCACAACGCCCCGGTTGATGTGTTTTTGGAGATTGTTCCGACCATCGACCTGGCCCCTGAAACGGATTTCAGCGTCAACGGCGGAATTGGAATGCACCTGTTCTTCTAGAAAGAGACAGGTCAGTAAGTGAAAGGAACGTTTAAGGTTGCAGTGTATCTGGTATTCATGTTTTCGTAAGAGAGGAGGTGAATAGAATGATCGAATTTATTCTTATCATCCTTGTGGTTGCCTGGGCGCTGGGATTCTTCGCTTTTCATGTAGGCGGAGGTCTTATACATACCCTTCTGGTAATAGCACTTGTGGTTTTCATCTTCAGACTGATAAGCGGCAGAAGACTTTAGACTCATCTCCCGCAATCAGTAATGCATAAACTCCGTCTATTATCAGTGCATTGTTCGTATTCCCTCTTCAGGCCTGCCGGAAGAGGGGATACAAGACAAAATGGGGAGCAATGCTTTTCCCGATAAAATCACGGGAGTTGCTTCCTGCAGAATCGGCTTTCCCGCAGAAGCCTGCCACATCAGTAGAGGACTGATCTGTCAATTCAGGAAGAAACGAAAGATTCATGTTCCTCTGCACAGGCAATTCCAGCAGAACGGGAATGGTTGAAAGTGCTCTGCCAATCATGCAGGCATCTGATCTTCCACAGTGTAATGATCTATCAAGGCTAAAATTCACGTGTCGGGTTTCAGAAATTAGTGCCATACAGATATCAGGTTTCATTGCAGAACCCGGGTATCTGGCAAGCAGACATTTTGACGACCTGCTTGTTCATAGAGCGCTGAAAATAAAACCTATGATGACAAATTAATAATTGATAATAAATCGGCATAGCGTATTGTCATTTATCTACAGAATATATAATATTATTTATTTATTGACATTACTCCAGATATATTCTATTATTGATATGTTGCGACAGCACTGCTTGTCGCTTGCATGAAACCTGCTTCTCGAAGTCCCTGCTGCAAGGGTCAAATTCAGTTTAACAGCACAACCATTCAAGCGATCGAGTTCTCCTCTCGATTCTATACAGACACTCGGGACATCAGAAGCCCTGACATGTCAGCGAACAGAGGATATCACCTGAAGCAACAAAAAAGCTTCTGCAGAATGGAAAGTATCATGATCCCAAGTAAACACTTTTTCGCATGCGGTCTGCCTCGAGGGGGCGCCCTTATTGCAGTACTATTTGCAGGTTCCCTGACTGTATGCAGTACAGCATTTTCCATGCCGCTTCAAGACGGTATTGCAGTCTGCACAGCAGTAGACAGTCAGACTGGTCCTGCGATCACATCCGACGGAGGAAGCGGAACTATCATCGCCTGGCAGGATCATCGCAGCGGAAACGATGACATCTATGTACAGCGAACTAATGGAAGCTCCGGCGTAATGTGGACGGTGGATGGAGTTGCAGTCAGCACCGCAGGCGGCAATCAGCAGCAGCCCCAGATCGTCGGCGACGGCAACGGCGGCGCGATCATAGTCTGGCAGGATGACCGCAACGGTAACAACGATATATATGCGCAGCGTGTGAATTCAAATGGAGCTGTACAGTGGACCACTGATGGCGTCGTGGTCTGCACGGCGCCTTTCGATCAGTTCAACATTGCACTGATCAGCGACGGGCTGGGTGGTGCTATTCTCACCTGGGAAGACAACCGTTCAAACATAGTAAACTGTCCTGACATCTACGCCCAGCGAATCAATTCAAGCGGAGCCGGTCTTTGGGTTGCAAATGGTGTCTCAGTCTGCAATGAAGCAAGTGCTCAGCACGGCCCCAGGCTCGTCACCGACGGAAGTGGCGGAGCTTTCTTTACCTGGTACGATAACCGTGCCGGCGATTACGACATCTATGCGCAGCGGATAGCATCAGCAGGCGCAGAGCAGTGGACTACTAATGGAGTGGCAACATGCACAATGGCCACTGACCAGCTCAACCCCGATATCTGCTCCGATGGAGCAGGTGGCGTGATAATAGCCTGGTATGACTATCGCTCTTCGACAGACTACGACATATATGCGCAGAGACAGGGTCCGGGCGGTGCTGTTGTGTGGGTTGTTGATGGCGTTGTAATGAACAACAACGAAGGATATGACCAGATCAACCCTGGGATTGTCAGCGATGGAGCCGGCGGCGCAATCGTTGTCTGGCAGGATTACATTACCGGAACCACCTCAGACATCTACGCCCAGCGCGTTGCTTCGGCAGGTGCAGTGGTATGGACGGCTACCGGTGTTATCATCTGTACCGCGCCTGGTGACCAGACTAATCCTCAGATCGTCACCGACGGAAACAGCGGTGCCTTCATCACCTGGGAAGACTATCGCAACATCACCAGTTCTGATATCTATGCCCAGCGAATAGCTGGCAATTCGGAAATAAACTGGCCTGCAACAGGCTATGTTATCTGCGGTGCTGACGGCAACCAATCATTTCCCACAATGGCCAGCGATGGCAGCAACGGGACTATTCTCGCCTGGCAGGATAGCAGAAACGGCAACTGGGATATCTATGCCGAGGGATTTGGCATTTTCGGCACAGGAATAGAAGAGGGTACTCCGGTTGTCTTTATCGACGGCATTCAGAACAGCCCGAATCCATTTGCAGACATGACTGCGATAAGTTTCACTCTCTCAAGCGAAGGCCCTGTAAGCATTGATCTCTACGATCTCAGTGGTCACATTGTGACCACGCTTGCAGATGGTGTGAATCTGAGCGCGGGTCAACATGAAGTATCCTGGAATGGTTCGGATGTAAGTGGGGAAGCTGTTCCCTCGGGTGTTTACTTCTGCCGTATCAGTACTGCAGAGGCTTCCACAGGGCTCAGCATGATAGTACTGCGATAACTTAAGCATCTTTGACGGAGACGGGTCTGCTGATCCGTCTCTGTCAGTGCAGCTGAGGTTCCCTGCAACAGAAATTGCTGAAACTTCACCAGACTCATGACAAATCTTCTTTTATTGAAACAAACAGAAAACTCGACATGGCAGATTGCCCGGGCTCAGTGCAGCTGCACACCCGTGGATAGCTTCGGGGAGCTTGAGCAGATACCCCATTTCGGGGCTGAATGGAATCGGCTTACTTCATCCGGCCGATTAAGCGGTTCATGTCATCGCTGTTGAGGAGGTTCACTTCTTCCGGTCTTTCAAGGAAGGGAAGAGTGTCTCTCTGCACCGCCTGCCAATCCACCGACTCAAACCGGTTAACAAGCTCTTTGTGAAGATTCAGGAAATCAACCCTTGCCCGTGTCCAGCCGGTCTGAACAAGGGCATTGCAAAGCATTTCCATGTTTGGCGCCGGCCAGTCATTACTGCCGAGATACCAGGCAAGGTCGTAGAAATCTCTCCCTTTGGTGTATTCACGAACAAGAACAGCATGGATCTTCTCTGCAAAAAGAGATGACTTGTCATGGTGTTGAAGCCTGAGCAGCTGAAATCTGCGGACGATGCTTATGTCGGTTCCCGCTCCGCCGGGAGGATTGGTGTCCACCTCCACCCGTATTGACAGGTTCTGTTCTGCCCTTCGGGAAAGCCCCAGTTCCATGGGCAGTCCGGGGAATCGGAGCATTACTGATTGTACAGCCCTCACAGGATTACTCCACCTGGGAATAATGGTATATCCTTATCTGGCAAGCGTCTGTGTAATCCTGTCCACGCCTTTTTGCAGGGAATAGTCAGCAGTTCCCCCTACAAGGGAAAAATAAAGGTCTTCGCTGAACCGCTGAAGCCCGTACAGAAACCTGAGCGCTGTTCCGCCGCAGAAGGCCAAAGGCATCATGGCCCCTGCTTCCTGCATTATTCCCAGAATTCTTGACTGCAGGTATTCCCTTGCCAGATTCAAGCTACGGGCAGAGGGGGATGCGTTGGTCACTATGCGACGAAGGTCTTCTTTCACGGCAACTTCTCTAAAAGAACAGCAGCTGTGTTATCAGCAGCCCTCAGTATCTTTTTTCTGCCCCACCGTTCGGCAAACTCCTTAAATAAACCCAAAGAAATGTTTTCATCAGACATTCGCAACTGACGCAGGAAGGGAACTGAATCTCCCTGTGGCTCAAGGTACACAAGGTCAAGAAGTGCTTTCTCAGGTAAAGCAACTCTGCACTGGAGGGAACTTTCCGGGTCGATGGTCTCATAGCCCCAAAGCAGTTCCGGCACAACATGCCTGTAGATGAATGTTCCAAGAGCATTTGCAATAATACAGCTTCGTCCCGAGGTAACGGATGTAACAGAAACAGAAGCCTCTGGAATAACTCCATGCCATGCAAGAGCCGTCTGGCAGCTTACGTATGATGGAGTTATCATGGCATTTGCAGAAATGAACGAATCAGGTTTTTCCCGGAGTAGTCAGGATTCACTGCATAGAGAGCTCTTCGAAGTTTGAGAAGCTTTTCCTCTTTTACCCAGCGGGAGATCTGCGCACGGATACTGTTCGGAGACTCCAGACCAGCATAAAGCAATGCACTGCTGAAAACAGCCTCGCCGTCGACAATTCTCAATAACTCATTAAATTTCATGACGCTAACTTAACGCAATTGTTAAGTTGACGCGATGGAATAGTTGAACCCGTTTCCCAGCACTGGTCAGGGCTGATACGAGGCTAACGCATTGAGGCACCTGAAAAACGCGGGGGAGGTTATCATTCCCCCAGCAGGTCACATGCATGCTCAAGCGAGGTCACGGTCACATCGTTGCCTATCGGATATTCGAAACTCCCGGGATAAACCACCAGCTTTTTGTCCGGCAAAAGATCGAGGCATGCGTTGTAAAAGCCTCTTCCCGGTTTGGGGGCAAGGCTTCTTTTTACTTCTATCGCCCACCTCGAACCATCCGGCTGAATCAGGAACAGATCGATCTCCGCTCCGGCCGAGGTTCTGTAGAAGAATGGTTCAGCTGTTTCCGGGATCACTGACAGTATCTGCTGAATCACAAAACCCTCCCAGCTCGTGCCGCACACCGGATGTGCCATCAGCTCATCCATGTCTGCAATGTTAAGAAGCGCATGTACAAGCCCGCTGTCGCGCAGATAGGTTTTAGGTGACCTTACAAGTCTTTTCCCGGTGTTGGCATGCCAGGGTGGCAGCCTTCGAACAAGAAGGAGGTCGGTGAGCAGTTCAATGTATCCGGAAACAGTTTTGACATCAAGCCCCATGCTTCGTGCAAGTGATGCGGTATTCAGAAGGCAGCCCTGGTTATGAGCCAGCATAGTCCAGAATCTTCTCATTACCTCAGCTGGTATCCTTGGCCCCAGTTGGGGGATGTCCCGTTCAAGATAGCTTCTTATGAAGTCGGTTCTCCATTTCAGGCTTTTCCCGTTATCAGGTGCCAGGTAGCTCTCGGGGAACCCTCCCCTCAGCCAAAGCCTCTCCGATGAGTTTTCATCTCCGGCAATCTCGGTTATGTCAAAGGCATCCAGTTCAAGGTAACTGACTCTTCCGGCAAGCGTTTCCCCGGATTGGCGAAGCATATCCAGAGCCGCTGAACCGAGAAGAAGATACATGCCGGTTCGTATGCCATCCCTTCGGTTCTGATCGATGATACCCCTCAATACCGGAAACAGCCCGGGAACCCTGTGTATTTCGTCTATGATCACGAGTTTGTCTCTGTGCAGACCCAGGTACAGTTCAGGCTCACTGAGCCTGGCCCTGTCTTCGTTGGATTCCATGTCGAGGTACACCGACGGAATGTTCTTAGCCACCTCGAATGCAAGGGTGGTTTTACCGCATTGCCTTGGTCCGAGAAGCACCACCCCCGGCACATCCTGCAGTCGGGAAACAAGCACATTGAATAGTCTTCGCTTCTTCATGCTTGTAAATATGGAGAATCATTCCATGAATTGCAAGGTTATACGGTTAGAGAGAGATCAGATGGAGTTTCTGGTATAGAGCCTGTGGTAGTGGCCCTGCTGTTCCATCAGGCTATGGTGTGTTCCGGTTTCAACCACGGTGCCCTGGTGCATAACTATAATCCTGTCAACATTCTGCACGGTTGAGAGGCGATGGGCGATGATGATGGTGGTTCTGTTCCTGCTGAGCCTGAACATGGCTTCCTGAATAAGGCTTTCCGACTCATTGTCCAGCGAAGAGGTCGCCTCGTCGAAAACCAGCACAGGGGGATTCTTAAGGAATACACGGGCAATGGATACCCGCTGTTTCTGACCTCCGGAGAGTTTTACTCCCCGCTCGCCAACATACGCATCGAAGGTATCGGGAAGTGACATCACGAAGTCGTATATGTTGGCATTCCTGGCGGCTTGCATCATGTCATCATCTGTTGCCATGGGTTTGCCGTAAATTATGTTGTCTCTGATGGTGCCGTCGAAAAGAAAAACATTCTGCTGAACCAGGCCGATGCTCTCTCTGAGGAACCGCTGTTTCAGATCCATCACATCGTGCCCGTCAATGGTGATGCGCCCTTCCTGGGGTTCGTAGAACCGGGGGATAAGTGAAACGATGGTGCTCTTGCCTGCGCCCGATTCACCCACTATCGCCACGGTTTCCCCCGCATTAACCGTAAGAGATACGTCTCTGATTATCCAGTCGGGGGAGGTGCTGTACTTGAACTTCACTCCCGCAAGCTCTATCCTGCCCTTCAGGGTATGCAGAGAACGGGCATGGGGCCGGTCTTCTATGTCCGGCTCGATGTCCATTATCTCGATGAACCTTTCAAATGAGGCCGCTCCCTGGTGGAACTGCTCGGTGAAGTTCATCAGCCTCTGAATAGGGTTGAGTATGATGTTCACATACAGTATGAAGGCAATGATGTCTCCGGGGGTGATTCTGCCCTGGAAGTAAAGCCAGGCACCTCCGGCGATAACTGTGAGATAATACATATCAGAGAGAAATCCGAAACCGGAGTAGAACACCCCCATAATGGTGTAAATATTTTCCTTTGCAATTTTGAAATGCGTGTTGACCGTGTCGAATTTGGTCATTTCCAGTTCTTCATTGGCATAGGATTTCACTTCCCGAATGCCCTGAACCGAGTTCTCCACTGCACTGTTAATGTCGGCAATCTTTTTCCGTACGCTGCGGAAGCCCGTTCTCATTTTCCCGCCGTACTTGATTCCCCATAGCAGCATGAAAGGAATGGGAATGATGGAGATAAGGGCGAGGGTGGCGTTGAAGCGGAACATGAAGAAGAATGAGCCAACGAGGAGGAAGAAGGACAGGATCAGGTCTTCAGGCCCATGGTGGGCCACCTCGGAAATGGTGTTCAGGTCATTGGAGATCCGTGACATGATATGACCGGTCTTGGTGTTGTCGAAGTAGTTGAAAGACAGCTTCTGGATGTGACGGAAGATGTCCTCCCGCATGTCGTACTCCATACGAACACCAAGGATATGACCCCATTTCATGCGTATGAATTCAAAAACCATCTTAGCCAGATAGATAAAGATCATCAATGCGAAGTACACAATTATTCCCCGAACATTTCGCCCGGGAATAAGGTCATTCAGCAGTGTCCGCACCATTCCGGGTATCAGGATGGCCAGACCGGAAGACAGCAGTGCAACTGCTATGTCCACGCAGAAAAGAAGTTTATGCGGCTTGTAAAAGGATAGAAATCTTTTCAGCATGGATACTCCAATTTGAATTGGTACAGGATTACCGGGAATATAGTGCTTTTCAGTCCTATATGGATATTAAGTTGACACTTACACCATGTTACAGAAAGACTTGCAAAAAGTATATCCACCAGCGGTTGCCCAATAATGCCCTGCCACAGCATGCGCTCAATCAGTTGAAAGCAATTCAGGGAACCGGAATCTCAGGAAAATGAGCACTTGCCTATGCACTGTTACAACATCTGTAACAAATATGGTTGTATTTGTTACGGTTTGTGTATCAGAAAATGGGCATCCTCGCTCTGATTGAAGAAAAATCCCGATCCACCGGCCGTCTACGGTCACTGTACAGCTTCATGGAGATTTGCCCTCACACAAATGCCGTAAGGTTTTACAGTGGTCCCGTAACCGTTGACGATCTGAAGACAGTAAATGGAAAATCTTTCATACTCCTTAGCCTTCCACATTTTCTCTGGGAATATCTGCCGGAGTATCTTGACTGGTTCATGGGAAAAAACTGAGGGCTTACAGTCCCTTTCCACGAGATAAGCCCTTCGGCTTCCAGAGGGAGAAACTCTTAAAGCAGCCAGCTGCAGTGTCTGCGTAAGAAGATGGACGGTTCCTTCATCTTTCACCTGCCAGCAGCGAGTACACGGCTTCATCAACCAGACCTTTCCCGGGAACGGATACATACTGACGCAGGGTTCCCTCGTAACTGAAACCGAGTTTTCCTGCAATTACAGTACTGCCTGTATTCTCCGGGTGGCACCGCAGTTCAATGCGGTTCACTTTCAGAGTGTCGAATGCGCACCGCATAAGAAGGGCGGTAACCTCTGTTACTATTCCCCTGGAATGAAAGTCACTGTGCAGGTCAGCTCCCAGTTCGATCCTGCGGTTTTCTCGGGACCAGTAATGCAGAGCTGCGGTGCCTATCATCACTGCCGGATTGTCTCTAAGGAAAATACCCCACCTGAAAGAGGTTCCCTCTGCGAACCGGCTCCTCCATTTCTCTATAAGTTCTTCGCACCGCACGATGGATTCAACCGGGGGTGCCTGCATGAACTTCATTGTTTCACGGTCTCCGTATATACCGAAGAGGTCTCCGGCATCTTCCTTGCCGGGTACCTTTAAAATGCATCTGGAAGTGGTCAGTTTCTCCGGGAAGTATTCAGACATCTCTCTCCTTTCAATTACAGGGGCAAACCCATTCTCTCTACGAATAAACCTTTTCTCAAAAACCGAACCGGTTCCGGGAACCTGGAACAGAAAGTCGCGGCACGGGGAAACAGATGGCTTTTGACCCTATAGGCAACAGTTTCTGCCGAACACCGGCAATGTGCCATTCTCCGCCGCACCGGCTTTTCCATGGGGCTGGCAGCACCAACCCTCTCTATTCCATCAATGTACGAATGAACTTCACGATGGCATCACATACGGCTGGCAGACTGACCTGAGCCCGATCAGGTACATGGAGAACCTCTTCAAGAGGTGCACTGAGGAGCCGGGGCAGGCGGGGAACCTCGCGGGTCAGCAGCAGGGTCAGTTCCTGGAGAACAAGGCTGTCGCCTGCGTGCTGAAATCGTGGATCATCCAGAATGGTCCATACTGCAATCAGGAATGAAAATACAACCCGCCAGTACAGCCACTGCAAATCATGCTGCTCCAACCACAGCAGGGGAAACCACTCTTTCTCCCGGAGGCTGTAGAGAGTTTCACGGCCTTTGACTCTTCTTGCCACAGTGCCTGATCTGTACAGCTCGGTCATCACATTGTAGACTGCCTTTTGCGAGTACCCGATTGCTGCGGCCATTTCCGAGGGATTCCCCTCGGCATGCGTTGCAAGATAGGCGATGATCTCGCACCTTGCGTTAACGCCGAAAAGAGCCCTCAGCTTCAGGATGAGGTTGGCTGGATAGTCCGGTCGGAACTGCATTACGGCGTTGCGGCTCTGGTACTTCTGCCTGGAGAACCCCGCCTTTTCGAAGGCTGGGTCTGATTGTGTCGGATGGGGGTGGGGACGCCCGTCCTTCAAATAGAAAAGAGGCTTCTGACGCACTTCCCCCTCGAGAATCTGATCTGCGACCCTGCTCCATTTCGACCGGGAAGAGGGTTTCATCAGAAGATTGGCAATCGCCGTTAGAAGATTCCCCCCGGATAGACCTTCCTGACTGTTCAGGGTCTTCAGCCGCTGAACATTGAGGAACCGCTGGTGTATACCCAGCCATTCCAGCATGGCATCGAACGCCCTTGGATCGTATCGGCCTATGCGGCAGGTGAGGATGACAAGGGCCTCGGGGTCGATGATCCATTTCCCGGTGATCGGCGCATTGCCAGACACACCCAGGGTTGTCCACTGGGACCAGATCAGGTCAAGCATTGCATCAAGGGTTCTGGTTCTACAGTTTTTCTGTAGTAGTTTCCTTTCCAGATTCGTCATAATCACATTCCTATGTTGGCAATTGTTGTTCTTATTATAAGTACAACAAATACTAATATCCAGATAGGTGTCACCCTTTTCAGAGCTTCGGCTTCCAGCCGGCTGCCCCGGAGAGACAACATCCATGGCTGTCACTGAGCCAAAGGGCGATCTGGTCTAACCCTGCTCCCAGGTTCTAACGATCACCTGAATGGAAAAGGCGAAGCTGATTCCTCTTCGAAACTAGAGAATCGCACAGCGTTGTAAGTATTTGCTGAGCATGAATTCGTCTTTCAGCAACTGGAATTGTCGTCAAAACCCTTGAACTCACAGGATAGACTAAATGGGTTCTATCCCGTTCATTGAAGTCTCAGCAATTCAGGTGAACCACCTGCAGGAGAGGGCAAGGAATAATACCGGTCAGCGGGGAGGATGCTGAAATCCGGGGGCAGTGAACCGAATCTCCAGCCCCTGGGGATAGTCCTTCATCTGCGGTTTCAGCGCAGCACGATGTCGGGCAGTTCAAGGGCTCATTCCATGCTCAGGAAGGGAAAGCTCTGCGAATGTAGTGAAAGAACATTTCCCTGCTCCAGGATTCTACTGCAAGCCTTTCATCTCCGCTCACAAAGGGCAGTATGTCTCCCTTTATTTCTTCAAGGTTCATCTGCTGCACCCTGTTACTCAGTGTTTCTCCAAGCCATGTTTCGTTTGCTGTGATGCTTGTCCCCGCCCATGGTCCGGTCTGACTAAGCGCACGGGAAAGCAGAACCATGTCAGGCCGGATACCTCTGGAGAGGAACCACAGCAGATCAAACCAGTCTCTTCCCTTCATCCATTGGCGGCACAGCAGGGCGTGGCACTTAAGCGCAAACGAAGAGGGGAGATCAGACACCACTACCTCATGGGGGACAGGAAAATCGAGAAAAGCCCCCGAGAGAGCTGCTCCCGCAGGCGGGTTCGTGTCTATCTCAAGGCGTATCCTTGTGTATCCCTTCTTTTTTGAAGAGGTGATTTCGATTTCTGAATCGTCAATCAGCACTATCGCTTTGATTGCACCTTTTCCTGAAGGTTTCTCTTTGATAGTGGGGTTCATTCCGAAACGGCTGCATGTATCCAGGAGTCTTTCACGATATTTTTCCCACGTAAAGCCGGGATCAGGTTTTTTCAGGAAGAAATCCAGATCTTCTGAAAAACGGGGCAGAGAGTGAACGATGCGTAACTCCGTTCCACCGTGGAAAACGGCCTTTTCAAAGAAACCTCCGGCAGAGAGTGAATAGATAGCCAGTTCCTGAACAATTTCCCTGAAGAGCTTTCTTCTTTCTTCAACGCCGTGACCGGCCTCTTTTTCCATTCTGTCCTGAATGATTCTGTGTATCATGCTTCGCCTCCCAGTGCAAACCGGAGACAATTGAGATACTTTCTCAGAGCCCGGGATCTGCATACGGTGACCAGTTCATCAAGCAGATTTAGATCCAGCTTCTCAAAAAACTCCGAATCGATGCGCAGTTTTGCCTGAAGAGCATTTATTCCCTCCCATTCCGGTTTTCTTGCAGCGAGGGTGTCTACCAGTGCTCTTTCCGTACCTGCAATCAGATATGCTTCGCCTTTGGAAGAATGTCTTTCTACTCCAAGAAGGAAGCTGCTTGTGGTGATTGGCACCTTTTGATAAACGAACTGCCCGAAAGCGTTGGCAAAGCTGCCTGCTCGTCCCCGGGAAATGGCACTTTGAACGGCTGCCGGTTCTTCCTGAAGCCAGCCGTGGTATCCCAGGGCGGATTCCATGGAAACATAGCTTTCAGGTACAATCCGGTTGGCAATGACGAAGAGGCCGGGAGATTCGCCGCCAATCTCAGGATTCAGAGCATATAGACCCCTTTTCAGCCTGATGATCTCACCCTTGTTTAATGCTCTGTTCACAAGACCCCACCTGCTTGCCTCACCGCCTTCAACAAGACTTGATATAACAGCGGTTGATACAACTCTGCCGGCAAATCCTTTTCTCAGCAGCAGCTCTGAAAGTCTTTCCAAAGTGCCTCCCTTTAGCATGGAAGTATTATGCGCGTTTTGTGGCAAAAGTGCAACATCTGTAAGAAACTTCCGCATCATGGAAGTATCAGACAAAAACAATACCCAGAAGCATTTCGCTTTCAGCCTGATGATCTCTCGCTTTTTCAATGCTCTGTTCACAGGACCTGAAGATGCCAGAAACGGGTGAAGACAAGCGTTCCCGGCACCAACCCCCACTTTGAATATCCCCATGGTCAGCAGCACCTCCGGGTGCAATGTAAACCCTTGCTGTCTTAATCAGGCAATTGGGTCAACTTGTTATCCCGGCGAACAACTCCTCTGGATTCCCGCAAATTATGTTTCTCCCGGGCATCCAGCCTTTGGAACAGCCGCAGCAAAACCAATTCAATTTCAGAGCAGAGAATTCAGTAAGCTGCGGCGGCGAAGGCCAGCAGGCCGGCCAGGAATAAAACCAGCACCACCCGAAGCGGGGGGGCCATTGCCTTTACCTTCTGTGACAGCCGCTGCCCGGTTTCCGTAAGAACAAGTTTGTATGCCGCAATTCCGAGGACTGCAACGGGAAGGGTTTTCAGAAGGGCTTTTACCGAGAAGAGATCAGGTACGACGCTTAGGGGTGTTCCGTAAAGAAGTCTGTTAAGGAAATCCGCGGTGCGAGTGCCGAAGACGCCCGTTGCCACGCAGGCAAGGGTGAGCAGGGAAACCGAGATGGTTTCCAATGCACCCGGCGTTCGCTTGAGTCCTTGAATTTCACTGTTCCCAATTTCTGATGTTGCTGCCCCTGGCAGATATATCCTGCCCAGCTTTATGAAGCTGGCAACCGTAAGGAAGCTCGTTATCCAGAGCAGGGGATAAGCAATAGAACCCTCCATGCCCGATACAATGAAAGCCTTGCTGGCGAAACCGTTGAAAGGGGGTATGCCCGAGATGGAGAGAGCCCCCGCGAAGAACGCCACTGCGAAAACCGGCATTTCCCGGCCCAGCCTTCCCATGCGATAAAGGTTTCTTTCACCGGAGAAACGCACCGCGGCGCCCACAGTGAGGAAGAGAAGGCTCTTGAAGAGAGCGTGGTTTGCGGCGTGGAAGAACGATGCCGTGAGCGCTATGGAAGAACCGGCGGCGAACACGGCCAGTATGTAACCCAACTGAGAGATGGAATGGTAGGCGAGAAGACGCTTCACATCGGTCTGGGCCAGGGCGCTTACAACGGCTGTCAGCGCAGTTATGGCACCTATCCAGGTCAGCATCGGATATAGGTATTCCCCTTTGAACAGCATGATTACTCTTACCATGGCGAAAAATGAAACCTTGATCATGGCCCCGGAAAGAATGGCCGATATGGGATGCGGGGCGTAGGCGTGTGCTTCGGGAAGCCATGTGTGAAAGGGAATGAAAGCTGTTCTCACCCCGATTCCAACGCACAGGGACGCCAGAGCCAGACGCATTACCGCGGTATCAGTGCCGGCGGGCCCTTCCCCCAGGAGGGAAATTGAGAGAATACCCGTCTCGCGATAAACAAGGAATATGCCCAGAAGGAAGAAGAGAATCCCCGTGCTGCTGAGAATCAGGTACTTGAAACTTGCCGCAAGGCCGGTGACGGTACCCTCCCACGCTATAAGCACATAGATAGTCACGGCGATTATCTCGAAGAAGACGAACATTGTGAAAAGGTCTCCGGTGACCGCCACTCCGAACATTCCGGTAACCATCATCAGAAAGAAAAAGAAAAATTCTGAGCTGTATCTTTCCCTGCCCAGGGAATAGAGCACCACTGCCAGGGCAATAACCGCAGTTATAGCCGCCGATACCCATGCGATTCCGTCCATGGTCAGGGCGATTCCCATGGGCTGGGGCCACCCTCCCAGTGAATAGCGGATAACCTCTCCCCGGAGCACTCTGCCGGCCAGTGAGATCAGAATGAAAACAGGTGCGGTTAGAGAGGCAGCCGCAAGGGGCCTTGCAACTTTGGAAGCCCCCGGGAACAGTTTCCCCAGAAGGGCCACAGAGGCTCCTATAAGTGGAGCGAGCAGAATCCATACAAGACCGCCGTCAGTCATGAAGTTTCCATGAGCGGCGTTCGACCTCGCGTATGTCCAGCGTTCCCAGCTTACGGTAAAGTCTGTAAACCAGAACAAGGGCCAGGGCCATAACGCACACCCCTACCACAATTGCAGTAAGCATGAGAGCCTGGGGAAGCGGATCAACCATTACCTCACCTGTTCCCTCGATAGGGGCCGTATTGCCGGACAAGGATCCCTGGTAAACGAAGAGAAGAATGATGGCGCTGTTGGCGATACTGAGACCAATAACCTTCTTGACCATGTTTGCTCTGTTCACAACGCCCCAGAGCCCGGTAAGAAAAATCGCGCCGATAAGATACAGAGCCATTACTCTTCCCTGAAGAGCCTGAGGCAGATAAGACTGACCCCGGAGCCCACTTCGATGCCTATTATCAGGTTAAGAATGAGGGTCATGCCCACCCTGGGAACGGCGCTTGTGTAAACCCTGGCCATGGGATTGCCAAGAAAGCCTATGGAAAGCACTATTCCCGAAAGTCCGGCTGTAATGAAAGCCAGAAAGGCCACCGCCTCTGTGGTAGACAGGCTTCTGAAGGGGAAAATAGCCTCTGCGGCTTTCGCTCCCCGGGCAACCACCAGCAGTATAACCCCGGAAGCCATCACCACTCCACCCTGGAAACCGCCTCCGGGAGATGTGTGGCCATAGGCCAGAAGGTAGAAGCCGAAGAGAATCATGAAGGGAGCCAGCTTTCTTGAGATCAGGTCAAGAATCGTCGTTTTCTTCTTCATCTTTTCCCTCCCGGGGAACCAGGAAATAGAGAACCCCCGATACCGCAATAAGAAGCACCATGGTTTCCCCCAGGGTATCGAAAGCCCGATAACCCAGGTAGATGGAGGTAACGAGGTTCAGCGCTCCGGTTTCCCTGCTTCCGTTCAGAACGATGTAGTTCCTCACTTCCGAGGAAGTGTAGTCGCCGCCTGTGAGAACCTGGAAGAGAAACAGCCCCGTTAACAGCAGAACAGCCATTTCCACCACCGCAAGGGGTCTGCCGGGTTTCATGTGCGGTCTATCCTGTCGGTTCTGTACACTATCCAGATAAGAATCACAGTTCCCACGCCTGTTCCCACCGCTGCTTCAGTGAGCGCCACATCAGGGGCATGGAGCAGGAAGAAAACAAGGCAGCTCAGCATGCTGAAAACACCCAGAAGAAGAACCGCCGCCAGCATATCTTTTGTGCGAAGGGCGATAACAGCCACTGTCACCATCAGTACAAGAAGAGCCTCAACCATCGGAGGGCTCCCGGGATACCCTGCGCCAGGGTACTGCGCCGCTCTTCCAGGCAAAACGGGCGATGATGTGGGCAGAAATCGGGCTGGTTACGAAGAAGAACAGCGTTATCACAAGGATTCTTCCGAACATCGGACCCCAGCCGGTTATAAACATGCACCCGATGAAGAACGACAGTATCGAGGTGGTGCCGCAGGTGGAAGAGGCCTGAAGCCTGCTGTACGAATCGGGGAAGAGAAGAACTCCTATGTTGCCCATTACATTGAAAACCACCCCGAGAACAAAGAATGCCGCTCCGATTACATTCACAGTTCACCCTTCTTTTCCGAGAAGTAACGGGCCATAACGAGAATTCCCAGGAAACCGAAGATGTCGTACACCAGGGCCACATCAAGGTATACTGAACGCTCCATGGACACGGAAATAAGCACAAGCAAGCCCAGTGTCTGGGCGGCTACCAGATTCAGCCCTATCATTCTGTCGGCAACCGTGGGGCCGATTACCACCCTCACCATGCTTACCACCAGGGAAACCACCATGAACCGTATTACCCAGAGAAGCATTATGACCAGACCTTTCTGAGAAGCCTTTCGTGGGTGCCCTTGATAAGCACTCCGGCATACCTGGAATGGGTGGTGACGGCGTCGAGCCAGTGCACCACCAGGTGATCATCGTCGAGATCGATGGTTACGGTGCCCGGCGTGAGGGTTATGGAGCCGGCCAGGGCCACCCTGGCAATGTCGGTTTTCAGCGTGGTGCGGAAGTGTACTATTCTGGGATTGATGTCTCCCCTGATGATTTTCCACAGCACCCGGAAGCTGGCTGCATACATGCTGAATATCAGAACGGCGACGAATGCCAGCAGGTAATGGGGTCTGGGAAGGTGAGCCCTTCTTCCAGCCTCGGTTTCATCTACGAATATCCGGTAGGTGAGACCCGAAACGATAAGACAGGAGAAAACTCCCGCCAGAAGCGGCCCCGGGTCGAGGGACCATGTAAAAAGCAGCCACCCCGTAAAAAGGCTGAAAAAGGTTATAAGGAATCGAACCAGGTCCCAGCGGGTTTTAAGGTTCATCAGGGCTGGTCCTTGTTCCTGAAGGCTTCAACAACATCAGAGGGTGACTCGGCGTTAAAAAGAGCGTGCCTGAAGCCCTCGTCGTGAAGGTACCTTGCAAGCTTGCTCAGCACCTTGAGGTGAAGCCCGGGATCGTCTTCGGGTCCGGCAAGCAGGAAAAACAGCGACGCCGGCTGGTTGTCAACCGAGTCGAACTTCGCACCGCCCAGCTTCCTTCCGAAGGCTATACGAACGGTTTTCATGCCGGGCACCATGGCGTGGGGTATGGCTATGCCGTTGCCGATTCCCGTGCTGCCCATATTTTCTCTCTCCATGAGAAAGTTGAACAGAGCCTCTCCATCGGCAATGCCGTCCCCGCGGGAGATAACATCCACAAGCTCCCGGATTATTTCAGGCTTTTTCCTGCCGCCGAGGTTCAGCTCTATGCATTCCGGGGAAAGAAGATCGCTAAGTTTGATGGGCATCAGTCCTCCTCCGCCGACCCCACAGCCCAGTCAACCGGCAGGGTAAACAAAATTCCGGTGCCGGGACCGCTCAGGTCGCCGCATATCTCGTTCAGCAGTTCGTGAAGCTTTGGAACGAGGCTCTCGTCCCGAACCACTGAGAAGATGGTTTTGTTGTAGGGCTTGTTGCCCTTCATGAACTTTTTGAACCCTGCGAACAGGGGAATCTCGAAGGAAAGGAAGTGCCCCATTCCCTCGGAGTCCAGAATGGTTCCCCCCTGGATGCCCACCTCGGCGTATGCCTCCAGCACCCTGTCAAGGAGTTCCTCGTTGTTGAGCACGAACACAACCAGTTTCACGGGCGCCGTCCTTTCGATTGTGGGCGGTAGCCTTTGAATTACCGTCTGAACATATCAGTCTTACAGCCCGGTATCAATCGGTTGCCGGTTACCGATGCACTTTCGTAAATGAAGTTGCCGTACAGGCCATGCCAAATCAAGGTTTGAAAAGCCTTCGATACATAAAAACAGGCAACCTATTGCCTTTTCGGAAGAAAACAGGCAGTAAATGATTTACCCTTTCAAAATACAGTTGTCTGCGTTATTTTCCGCATTAAGAGAATTCAGAATAAAGGAGCCTTCTTTGAAAATACTAGGACAGAAGCTTAGTGACGGTTCTGTAACTGTTTTTGATGCACCGGATCCCATGATAGCAGAGGGGTTTGTCAGGGTAAGAACACTGTATTCCGCAATCAGTGCCGGTACTGAGGGCAGTAAGGTCATCACTGGCAAAATGTCTCTTCTGGGCAAAGCGAAAGCAAAACCTGCCCAGGCAATGCAGGTTGTTGGAATGGCAAAGTCACTGGGAGTGAAAGCCACTTACCTTAAAGTAAAAAGCAAACTTGAGGGTGCTCAGCCATTGGGGTACAGCCTTTGTGGAAGGGTTACCGAAATTGCCGGTGTTGTGGACCATGTCAGGATTGGCGATCTTGTGGCATGTGCAGGCGGGGGATATGCCAACCATGCCGATGAAGTGGTGGTTCCCAAGAACCTTGTTGTTAAAGTACCTGAAGGAGTTGATCCAAAATCCGCTGCCTATACCACAATCGCTTCCATTTCACTGCAGGGTGTAAGACTTGCAGAACCCACCCTTGGTGAAACTGCAGTTGTGATTGGCATGGGTATTATCGGTCAGCTGGCTGCGCAGATACTGAAAGCAAACGGCTGCAGAGTATTCGGAACCGACCTTGATGAAACCCAGGTTGAGCTGGCCATTGCAACCGGCGCTGTTGATGCCGGTGGAGTTACAGGCAGAGACAGCCTTGAAGCCCTTATCAGTGATTTCTCCAGGGGCAGAGGTGCAGACCTGGTTCTTATATGTGCCGGGACATCGAGCAATCAGCCGGTTGAATTCGCTGCCGAGGTCAGCAGGAAGAAAGGTAGAATCATTTCAGTGGGTGCCGTTGGTATGGACTTGCCCCGGGATGTGTACTTCAAGAAGGAGCTCAGTTTTGCAGTATCCTGCTCCTATGGTCCGGGAAGGTATGACCCGGATTACGAAGAAGCAGGCAACGACTACCCGTATCCGTATGTGAGATGGACCGAGGGCAGAAACATGGAAGCTATTCTTGATGGAATGGCAAGCGGTGCTATTGATCCCAGAAAAGCAACTACCCATGTTTTCCAAATAGGCAATTCACCAGAAGCCTATGAGATAATCTCTGAAAAGAGCGAACCTTTTTGTGGTATGCTGATTGAGTATCCTGATACTGAGAGAGCTCCGGTTAAATCAGTATCTCTTCACAATTCCACCACCTCAATAAATTCAGGTAAAATCGGGATTGGCATGGTTGGTCCGGGTTCTTTTGCCCAGACATTCCTACTGCCTCCCCTGAAGAGCGACAGCAGGATTTACTTTTCCTCGGTTTGCACAAAAAGCGGTCTTACCGCCTCAGATACAGGGGAAAGGCTGGGTTTCCGCAAGGCTGTTGGGTCACTGGATGAACTGCTTAAAGATGCCGAGACCCATGCGGTAGTTATTGCAACCAGGCATAACACCCATGCGGAATCGGTTATCAGGTGCCTGGGGGCAAAGAAAGCCATTTTTATTGAGAAGCCACTTTGTCTTACAAAAAACGAGCTCAGGGAAATCGCAAAGCTTCAGAAAGAAACAGATACCCTGATTCAGGTTGGATTCAACAGAAGGTTTTCCAAAGCAGCTGTTGCCGCAAAGAAATTCATCGGGGAAAATCACCCGCCTCTCACAATGATGTACCGAATAAGCGCGGGGCACATACCCAAAGACCACTGGACCCAGACAAAGGAAGGCGGAGGCAGAATAATCGGCGAAGCATGTCACTTCATTGATCTTCTGCAGTTCTTTGCAGATGCAAATCCAGTTAGTGTATTTGCCCAAAGCATAAACACTGAAGATGATTCTCTTGTGCCACAGGATAATACCGTAATCAGTATCAAGTTTAAAGACGGTTCTATAGGTTCAATCGGTTACTTTGCCGAAGGCGGCAAATCCATGCCCAAGGAACGCTGTGAGATTATCGGCGGTGGTAGAAGTGCCGTGATAGACAATTTCAACAGAGTTGAGCTTTTCAGCAAATCGAAAAAGAGAACGAAGAAGTTCAGCGGGAAAGGGCACAGCGAAGAGATGGTTGAATTCATCACTGCCCTGACAACCGGCACACCGGCAATAACTATTGATTCCCAGATAGCCACAACTCTTGCCAGCTTCGCCGTTCTGGAGAGTATTGAAACCGGTAGGGTAGTAGACATCAATACTGAAGAATTCTAAGCAATGCAGCAGACTGAATTTCAACGCATAGCGGATTCGGTTCTGAACTGGGCACAGCAGAGGAACTTCAAGGGTTCAGACCCTTATGACGGGCTGAACAGCAGGCTTCTGGGGCGGACTCTCACTCGCTCAAGGTTTTTCAGGCTGGCAACAATTCAGGCTGTGAAGAACTTCCCGATAAATCTCAGACCAGTCCTGAGGGTGCCTACAGGGTACAATCCGAAGGGGCTTGCCCTTTTTCTTTCCGGAATGGGATATCAGCAGGCAGCCAAGCCCACGGATGCAAACAAAACAAATATCAACAACCTTGAACAGATGATTCTGAGCCTTGCATCCAGACCTGATGGCACACCGGTATTCTCGAAAGATAGAGCTTTAAGAAAAGACATCACCCTCGAGGAAGTCAGTAACGCAGGCACATTTGCCTGGGGATACAACTTCCCATGGCAAAGCAGGGCATTTCTTCAGCCTGCCTGGTTCCCCACTGTTGTCTGCTCCAGTTTTATTCTGGATGCATTGCATGACAGCAACAGCGAATTCTATGCCGCCGTTGCAGGAAGTCTCTCAAAGTTTACTGAAGACACTCTCAACATACACCGGGATGAAAATGGTATCTGTTTCAGCTATTCCCCGGGGGACAACACCAGAGTCTACAACGCATCCCTTTTCGCTGCAAAGATTCTTGCCCGGGCAGCAGAGTTCATCGAGGATTCAGAGCAAAAACACAGATATCAGAACCTTGCCCGGGAAGCATGCAACTATGTGCAGAGCAAACAGCGTGAAGACGGCAGCTGGGTCTACGGCGAAGCAAATCACTGGCAGTGGGTGGACAATCTGCACACCGGTTTCGTTCTTGAAACCATGAAAAGCATCTCAACCATTCTTGAAACCACAGACTACGGCAGAACTATAGAAAAGGGGCTTGATTACTACAGGGCGAATCTCTTCACAGAAGACGGTAAGGCCAGATACTACTGCAACAGCCTCTATCCTTTGGACCCCCACAGTTTTGCCCAGGGAGCAATTACTCTTGAACAACTGAACCACCATGAGCAGGCTGAACAAGTACTTTGCAAAGCAATTGATCTGCTGTGGGATGAGAAGAAGAAAGGTTTCATGTTCCAGCGACGGAAGCACTATTCAATCAGGCAGATTCATCTCAGGTGGAGTCAGGCATGGATGTTTAAGGCGCTATCGTACTTTAACAGCATAACAATAAACAATAAATATTATCCTATTTAAAAAGAAAGGGGAGTAAAATGTGGATTAGCCAACACTTTAAAATAACAGTGAAAGGTATCCTGAAACATATACATAATCAACCTGAATGTTTGATTATGCTATTAATTCCTATAGTTGTGCTTCCAGCTATTTTAAGACCGGGGAACTTTTTTGCAGATGATTCATTCTTTTACCAGCAGGTAGCTCATAATATATCGAGGGGTTACGGAATAACATTTAGTAGGATCACACCAACTAACGGATTTCATCCATTATGGCTGGCTAATTCAGCAGTAGTGCATACTCTTTCACAATCTAACAAGATCGTGGCTCTTAAGTGGATTGTAGTAAATCAGGGAGTCTTATTTTTGGTTCAAATAGCACTTCTTTGGAAAATCTGTAATCAATTCAAATGGCAACTGTCCTATTTGGGTGTAGTGATATTGATGTTCTTTTTCCTTACGGGGATGTATGGTTCAGAAGCTCATTTAAATGGGGTTTTTCTTTTACTTGTTGTTTATACTGGAATTGTCGCTTCGTACAGGTTAAAGGTTAGTTCATGGGTTGTTTTCGGGCTTGCTCTGGGGTTTAGTGTCCTAGCAAGATTAGATAATATATTTATTGTTATGACGATATATGTTTCTGTAATATACTATCAAATGGCCATACAGAAGGTTAAGACTATGTCGATTTTTCTTCTTCCTATTTGGATTGTGATCGGTGTATTGACACCATATTTAGTATATAATCAGGTCGTATTTGGCCACATAGCACCCATAAGCGGAGCACTAAAGTCAACATTCCCGAATGCTGTTTTTTCGATAGATTGTTTATCAACGCTAGGGTGGGTATCTATCTTAACTGCGATAATGACAATAATTTTGTTGATTGTTAGGAAAAACGATGTACCTGATCAAATACGTTTTATCCTTATGGGGTTGGCGGTAGGAATGATTATGCAGAGTACATACCTAGTTGTATTCACAAAATGGGGTAAAACATGGTCATGGTATTATGTCCCAATGATGGTGAATATTGCTGTTGTAAGTCAAATTGTGAAGAATATACTCTTAGGAGAACACAAATTGCGGAAAAGCACTTTTGCTGTTATTGCCCTTATTCTGATGGTAACTATCGGTAGATCATGGGGTAGATATTTTAATGCCACCAACTCAAACGCATTTATCTCTGGAGAGTTGAGCACTAGGGTTCGTTGGCAGGAGAGTTTAGCATTCTGGATGAAAGAAAATATTCCAGCCGGAAGTAATATTTGTGTCTGTGATGCCGGCGGAATGATAGCTTACTGGTCTGACTTGAACACATTACCTCTAGATGGATTGATAAATGACTACGAGTATCAGGAATCAATTGTAGAGATCGGTATTGAACAGTATTTGATTAATAAGAAAGTAGAATATGTCGTGTGTCGTTTGGGAGAATCTCTTGTTGTAGGTTCGGCTCTATATGGAGAATCTGCCGGGGAAATTGATTTAGAAAAGGCAGAACTTATTCTCCGAGCAGACACTTTAGATATCTATGGTATTCCAGAATGGGGAGTGTATAAAATCTAATGAGGACCTTACGATAATTAATTTGGCATGATTCAAATGTATGTATATAGCGTTTGAGCATAGACGATAATTATGTGAATACAGTTAATCTGAGTTGAATAAGTGTTACGCTGAAGTATCATCAAGGACTGATTAATGCACATGTAGTCAGCATAGAATCGGGTTTAGCAATAGGGACTAGTTGACATATATTTGCCAATAAGTGGTTAGCACGATATACAGTTGCATTAGTAATTATAGGGTAAATTACAGTACTGTAATCATAAGTAAGATATATATTACTTTTGCAATATGTAGAATAATTGTGTCATCTTTCAAAAAGAGAAGCATTATTCAGTAAAGCAGATTCACCTGAGATGGAGCCAGGCCTGGATGTTTAAAGCCTTGTCGTACATAGACAGTCAAACACTGGAGGACAAGTATAATGAGAATATGGTTTGATGCTGATAATGGACCCCATGTGCTGGTGATGAAACCCCTGGCCGAAGAGCTGACCAGAAGAGGTCACACTGTAAAATTCACTGCAAGAGACAGAGCAAACACATGTGAACTTCTTGACATGTACGGTTTTGAATATGAAAAGGTTGGCGGCCCCATCGGCAAATCGACAGTGAAGAAAGTTATTGGCACTATAAAAAGAGCGACACAACTAAAAAAAGCAATGAAGAAATGGAAAGCCGACATATCCTTTGGCCACGGTTCTAGATCGCTCCCTATAGCATCAAAACTGCTCAAAGTACCAAGCATTACTATGTACGATTATGAATGGGTCAGTCCAACAATATTCAATAAGTTTTGCACAAAAATCATGCTCCCTGACGCCATTACTAAAGAAAGAGCAGCAGAAGCAGGTATTGACCTGAACAAAGTTGAATCTTATCCGGGCTTCAAAGAAAACCTGTACCTGCACGATATCCAACCAGACCCGCAGATAGCAAAGGAACTCAACCTAAAAGCAGATAAGATAAAGGTACTGCTCAGACCCCCGGCAACAACTGCCCACTACCATAACCCGGATGCAGAAGAAATACTGAATGCTCTTCTCAAAAAACTTCTGACTAATCTCGAAGTCCAACTGATCTGGATTCCAAGGACGGAAGATCAGAATGAACTAATAAAGGGCAATCACAAGGCGGAAGTAATCATGCCAACAAGAGTATACAGTGGCCCTCAGCTCATACTTGCCATGGACATGATTATCGGTGGAGGCGGCACAATGACCAGAGAAGCTGCCATTCTTGGTGTACCTTCTGTTTCTTTTTTCAGGGGCAGAAGAGGTGCAGTCGATGACAAACTGGAAGCACTGAATAGACTGAAACTGATTGAGAAGCCGGAACAGGTCGAAGAGCTACTTATTCAGCTCAGCAGGACAAACGAACCCGCAATGAAGCCAGGGAAGACTGTGCAGACAGTTGTTGAAAACATCATAAGCGCTGGAGATTGAGTTAAATGGGGGAGATATGAAAATTCTTGTTGTTGCATATGATGTTAGCCTGTATTGCTCCGGAGGATCTGTAAATAAAAAGTTAGCAGAAGGGTTGGCCTCAAGTGATCATACTGTTTCCATTCTATCTTCAAGAGTGAACTCTGAACAATCATTCCATGCAAGGTACGTTCTTGCTCCCCAATACGAGATTCCATCAAAGTTTGCAAAACTTGTCATTATTGTTTTTGGAAGAGATATCAGGTTTCTTTGCTGGATGATATCTGCATACAGTAAGTATTTCAAGGCAATAAAAAAATTCAATCCGGATATTGTGTATGCGCTTGGATCAAGTGGTAAAGGATGTGTTCTCAGTTTATCCCATGCCATGGCCAAGAAACTGAAAAAACCACTTGCAATTCATCTTGTTGACCCAATTCCACCACCCAAGCACTATGAAAATAATGCTCTCCTCCGTCGAAGAATGCCCTCCACTATTGAAGCAGCTATGAAGTACTCAAGTTTGCTCTCAATCAATAACTCAGATATGTTGGCATATCAACAGAAATGCACGAATTGTGATATTTCTAGTAAAGCAATAGTACTACCAGATCCGATAGAAAGTTTAAAAACGATAATCACAGAACCTCCTTCAGCATCCAAGCTGGTTTTGACATATTTGGGAACCTTAACGGAAGCAAGGAATCCATCAGCCTTGCTTTCAGGATTCGCTCAGTATTGTGAAGTTGATCCAAATTCTGAATTAAGAATCCTTGGACATAATGAAATTTCTTTAATGGATTATCCTATATCGGAAGAGGTAGTGGATAAGATCATTTTCCACGAATGGATATCTGATGTAGAAACAGCATGCCGAGAATCCTCTATTTTAATTGACGTTGATGCGGATGCAGAGGATGATATTTTTACTTCACACAAGATTAAGGAGTATTTAACGATTGATCGAGTGATACTTCTTATCACGAGAAAGAATAGTCCCTCGAGCCGACTGTTCAGAAATATGAATCGCAGTATAGTGATTTGCGACCATTCTCCAGAAAGCATTAAGGATGCAATTCATAAAGCATCTTCTATCACCTACGACCCGTCAATCTTCAGAGAAAGAGAGAGAGTTCTTAAGTATCTTCATATTGATGCAGTTATGAATAGATTGCTTGCAAAATTTGAAGAAATTGTTGTCTGCTAAAAACAAGGAGTATTCTTGAAGTTAAATCTTGGTTGTGGCTCCCAAGTGCCTGAAGGATGGATTAATGTAGACTATTCTCTAGGGGCACGGTTTGCGAAAATACCGTTTTCCGAATGTTTAATAGAAAGGCGAAGATTTTTAACCTCGATTGGAATAAGAGGATATATCTTCACGACTTAACGAAGAAATTCCCATGGGCAGACTCAAGTGTTTCTGTTGTGTATAGCTCACCTGTTCTGGAACACTTTACTAAAGAAGATGGAAGAAGATTTATTGCAGAATGTCACAGAGTGCTAATTGAAAATGGGATTCTTCGGATTGTGGTACCAAACCTCAGATACCCGATAGGCGAATATATTGAAGGGCGCATTCCTGCGGATGACTTTGTTAAAAAAACTTGGCGTGCTTTGCGAGAATAGTGACAGTATTCTCAAGAACAAACTGTCGCCATATTTTCAGTTCCCGCATAAATGCATGTACGATGATTCAAGGCTAATAGAAATCCTCAGGGAAATGGGTTTTGAAGCATCTGCAAGGGGCGCCTATGATAGTGACATCGTGGACATACGAATTGTCGAATTAGAAGGGCGTAAATGTTTTACTAGTAAACAACTGAGAACAACAAAATTCAACAGAACTGTACCAGCATATTGGTCGCTCATGTTTTTGCAGTCTACTGATTTCGGATGTTGGGCGTTAAGACCACCGAGGGTTGTTATGAATGAATTGGAAATACAAGATTTTTGGAACCGATATCCCTGTGGAGACCTTCTAGTCGGTGGCCTACAAAAGCACCGGGGGGATTATGAGACATTCTTCATCGATTACGACAGTCTCCGATAAGGGAAGGAAGCACATATCCTGAGATGTCTGGATAATATCGACTTCAAGGGAAAGCAAGTTTCTTGAAATAGGATTAGGACAGGGGGCTGATTCAGAGCAAATCATAAAGCGTGGTGCTATCTGGTCCGGGCTTGACCTTACTCCCGAATCGATTGCTAGGGTGCAAACACGTCTCTCCTTACGTCAACTTGCTTAGAAATCAGTCAAGCAAGGAAGCGTCCTGCAGATTCCTTACGACAATAGCAGCTTCGATATCGTATTTAGTCACGGCGTTTTGTACCATGTGCCCGGTATTATGGGGGCTCAAAGCGAAATCCACCGCGTTCTGAAGCCAGATGGAGAGTTGATCGTAATGCTCTATGCACGGTGGTTGCTGAGTTTTTTATTTTCAATCGGTATTGTGCGACGACTTGGTCTGCTTGCGCTTCATCTCACCAATCATGATCCCGGCGGTATATTCGGCCAGCATCTTGCCAATGCACGTGCTATGGGGCTATTCCGCTATCTTGACATAGCAAATTTCATTCACAAGAACACAGATGGGCCGTTAAACCCCTATGCGAAAGTTTATGATTTACAGACAGTCAAGGAAGACTTCCACGATTTCACGGTAGTTCGCTCGTATAAGCGGTTTATGCATGCACCCCCTCTTCCAGTGCATTGGTTACCTGTCCACTATGAACGCGTACTTGGCTGGCGTTTGTGGGTTCATATGCGGCCGACCTAAGAACAACACGCTTATGAACTGTTTGCGACCAATCACATGCACTAGGTTAGCAAGCAGCGCCATCCGTTCTTTGCTCAGAGAGCATGAGATTCTAACGATAGGAATATCGTATGTGCGAGTCTTTGTGGGTAACAGAACGTAATGATTGCTGATCAACTGGATAGAAGAAAATCACGAATTGTGCGAGAAGTAAACATTGAAGCGTTTTTCTCTGAAGTATTGGAAAGATTGCGTATTCACATGTATAGACTTGGTGCAGAAAGAATGGTATGAGCAGAGAGAAGCCTAAAGTCCTTGCAGTCGGAGCACTACCTCCTCCATTTAATGGGATGAGCGTTGTTTTCAAGAACCTGTGCCAGTCTACGCTTAATGATGATGTCAATTTAGTAGTGTTAGATATTGCAGATAATCGAGACATTGCAAGTATTGGTAAACTCGATGTTGTGAATATCTTTCTCGCATTTCTGCATGGTTATCAATTTTTGAGACTATTAGTGAAGCAGAAACCGGATATTGTATACATGCCAATTGCACAGGGTGTATTAGGATATCTTAGGGATTGTCTTTTTCTTATACCAAGCAGATTGCTGAATCTTCCTGTGATTGTACACCTTCATGGTAGTGAGTTCCAATCTTTTTATAAAAAAAGCATGTGGCCGATGAGAAAACTAATAAAGTACTCTCTTGCAAAAGCAAAAAAGGCCATTGTTTTAGGAAATGCTTTGAAGGGCGAATTTGACGGTATTCTCTCTTCCGAAAAAGTTGCTGTTATTCCAAACGGAATAATAATTCAGCATAGTGTTAAGACAGTAAAAAGTCCCAAAGACGAAAACATAAATGTAACCTATCTCGGGGCTTTGAAGCGTAGAAAGGGATACCAAGAAATAATATATGCAATTCCAGACATTGTCTCAGAAGTGAACAACATGCACTTTTATCTCGCAGGAGAAGTCTGCGATTTTGAGAATTACAAAGAAGTCACTGATTTCATAAAAGAAAACCGTCTGGAAAAATACATTACATTTTCCGGAGTTGTTGAGGGAGAGGATAAGTATCGCTTACTGGAGAAGGCAGACATTTTCTGTTTCCCTCCAATTGAGCCTGAGGGTCAGCCTCTTGTAATTCTTGAAGCAATGGCATGTGGCCTTCCTGTTATATCAACAGAATTTGGAGCTATCCCAGATATTGTCAAAAATGGGGAGAACGGCTTTGTGATTTCTCCTGGGAATAGACAACAATTGGTAAAGAAAATCACTGAATTGGCCAACAGCTTTGAGAAGCGACAGGAAATGGGGAAGGCTAGTAAAAGAATGTACGAGAACCATTTTACCAGAGAGAAGTGGACAGAGAATCTCAAAGCATTGTTCCTGAAGGTTTTTACTAATGAGAGTGAATCACGATGCACTTGAAAACAGTGGCAAATTCAGATATGGGGAGATAAATGTGCGGAATTTGTGGAACTGCTGGCTTTTCTGATTTTGCATTGCTTAAACAAATGACTGATGTCATTGCGCATAGGGGACCAGATGATGAGGGCCATTACATCTCAAAAAATGGTCTCGTTGCGCTTGGCAATAGAAGACTAAGTATTCTGGACCTTTCTCATTCAGGTCACATGCCAATGTGCGATCCATCTCGCCAAGTGTGGATTACTTACAATGGAGAAGTTTATAACAGCGCAGAGCTCCGTAGGAATGTTGGAGATGAGAATTATATATTTAATTCATCTTCAGATACCGAAACCGTTTTAGCACTCTATCTAAAATATGGTATTAGCAGTTTCACGATGTTAAATGGGATGTTTGCATATGCAATATGGGATTCCAGGTCGCAAGAGTTATTTATTGTGAGAGATCGATTTGGAATCAAGCCTCTCTATTTCACAAATGCAGCAAGTGGATTAATTTTTGGCTCTGAAGTAAAATCGCTTCTTTGTTCAAGCGAAGTCCAAAAGGAGCTTAACTTGTCATCTTTAGGTGCTTACTTGACTCACCTATGGGTTCCAGGTCCGGCTACAATGTACAAAAATGTAGAGAAGCTGAAACCTGGGCATTATTTGAGATGGTTCCAAAATAAAACAACTCTACACAAGTACTGGGAAATAACTTGGTCTAATGGACTAAAGGACTCTGAAAGCAACCTTGCGACTGAGCTAAAGCGACTGCTAAAACAGGCAGTATCTCGAAACCTTATTTCTGATGTACCTTTAGGTTTGCTTCTTTCCGGAGGACTTGACTCTACAATACTTTTAAGCTTAATGACAGAAATTACAGGAAAAAGTCAAGATGTTTACACGATAACACTTAAAGAAGAAGATGCTAAACTGGAGCAAGCCGGGTCTCAGGATGAAAAATATGCAAAGATTGTTGCTCACGAATACGGAGCGAGGTATCACGAGATTGAGATTGATTCAGACATTACCTCTCTACTTCCGGAAACAATTTACTATCTTGACGAGCCTGTCGCAGATCCAGCGTCTATCAATTCGCTGCTGATAGCGCGGAGAGCTTCCCGGGATGTGAAAGTATTGCTATCTGGGCAGGGGGCTGATGAAATTTTCGGTGGGTATCGAGCATATCTCAGTGATCGAGTTGGTAATGCCTTTTCAACTATTCCAAGGCCTTTAAGAAATAGAGCAATACTACCACTACTTAATGTGTTGCCTGTTCTTGGATCTCTCCCGGGGGTCCATAAAGGATATTTGTTGGCAGTGCAAAGATACTTTTCCAATATTATTAGAGCGGTAGACATGACATCTATCGACAGATACATGGATGCTAGAACTTACCATGATAACAATTCTCTCAATCGCTTGCTTACAGAAGACGCTCGTGAAGCACAGAGAGCACACGAACCCAACGCAATGCATATGAAGTGTTTCAGTGAAGTGTCTAGTGAGGACTTTGTGAATCAGATGTTGCATGTTGATATCAAAACATTTCTACCAGAATTGAATCTTACATATTCTGATAAAATGGGAATGGCTGCATCTGTTGAAACAAGAGTTCCTTATCTTGACAATGATCTGGTTGACTTTATGAGTCAAATTGATCCGAAGTTGAAAATCAAAGGGATGACCGGTAAGCATATTTTGAGAAAAGCTGTAGAAAATTCCGTGCCCAAGTCAGTTATCAGAAGAAGGAAAGCTGGGTTTGGAGCACCGATCAGAAAATGGCTTGGGTCTGATTTAGTTGAAATGACAAACGATTTGCTTTCGGAAGATAGAGTAAGAAGAAGGAACATATTCAATTACGAAGAAGTTACTTCAATGTTGAAAAGTCACCGAGAAGGTTCAAGAGAATGTACTTACCAGATATGGGCGATGTTAGTGCTGGAAATCTGGATGAGCTAGGAGTCAAGAATGTGAGAAAATTGATCGTTATCAGGAAAGAGTGATGAAAAACATACTATTTATATATAGCGATGAGATAGTTCATAAAAAAGTCATGATGTCTAGCAATATTGTTTTTACAAAATTGCTCAAGGCAATGACAACAGACAATATTTGTTTACTGCTATTCGGGTCATTACCAACAAAGTGCCACAATGTAAATTATATACAAGATATTAATAGAATATACACTGGCATTAATATTGCATTGTTTAAAAAAATCTTTTTTAAATTGAAGATGAAAAGCATATTTGATTTATTCGAAAAGAAAATATTGCCATCGCTATTTATGTATAGAATCAATAAACTAGTTCGTAAAAAGAAAATTGATAAATTATGGTTTTCTGCAAATACTCATATAATGATTCCAGTAATAAAGAAATACATAAGCAAATATCCTATTGAATATCATATGAGCATCCATGATGACCATATTTATGATGTTAATATTGTAGAACAGCAATATGATGGGTATAGAAATGATTATATATGCCTGATGGAAGGAGCAAAAAGTGTTGACCTGATATCTCCATATATGGAAAAATATTATAATGAAAAATATAACATGCCAGAGCATATTTGCAATATATGGGCAGGATATCTTGATGCTGAAAATATACCAAGAATAATAGTACGTGAACCAATATGCAAGCTTGCATATGTTGGCTCAGTACAGACTGTTGAGGAGCATGAAATACTTCATGCATCAATAGATATGATAAATAAATCAGGTCAATACAAGAGCAGAATACAAATAGATTATTTCTCACATAAATACAACATACAAAGGTACAGAAATTTGCCAGATTGTGTAAAGCATGTGGAAATGTGCAATAATGAGCGATTAAAGGAGAAATTAAAAGAGTATGATATGCTCATTATAGTAATGTCTTTTGATCAGCAAAAAGCAATACAGATGACAACCTCTTTTCCGAGTAAGACTCTTTTATATTTAGCTACAGGAGTTCCAATACTAGCTATTGCACCATCCTATTCGTCAATAATAGAGTTCATGAAAACTTGCAACTGCAGTCTATTCTGCACCGACAATACTCTAAATGGGATGCATGAGAAGTTAATTACCATTCTAAATGATTCTAACTATGTGCATAAAAATACGTATAAACTATACATAAACAGTTATAAAAAACTAAAAATAAGCAATAATATAAATGAATTTGAAGGAATAGTAAATATATAAGAATAAGATGCCAATAGACGCGGTAGTAACAATATTCAAAAGAAAGACAGGAGAAGAATCCACTTAAAAGAATCATGTTTACTTTGTTGACAAACCGGACTACTTTAATAAAACATGATGTGTTTTCTTCTCTTCTTTAACACTAGTGCAGATAACATTTCTCATCAGAATAATTCGATGAAGGGTTACGTCAAGCCAAAACCTATTACTAAAAATAGTAGCTAATTTAAATACTATTGAGTTTGCTTGCGCCTGCCTAAGCAAAAGAATCAATCCGGCTGGTTTTGGTTGGAGTAAAATTGGGTTCGATCAATTTCAAGAAAAGTCGCGAAACTGCAGCTATCTGGATTCAGCTTTTTTCGCATACCTTCCATGTATGATGAGATAATATAACGGAGGTCGAATGTTATTAGAGAATCATTGAAATACATAAGTTCCCTTAGAAGATGTCCAAAAGAGAAATGCTTGCGCAGGAAAATGGCTCGGCTGATAAATATCCATCGTTTTTGAGTAAGATTTGTATTTTGAGCTGTCTTTTCGTGGAAGTGGATAACCTCCAGATCTGGATTGTATTCAAGCTTACCCCCAAGCTTAGACATTCTGTATCCCCACTCATAATCCTCAGCACCAACTGGAGCGAGGTCATTGTCATAAATGCCATACTTATGAAAAGCTGTCATCTTGATTACACTGGAGCCTCCTGGAATAAAATGAACAGAGTGATTATCAGTTATCTCCCTAACTGTTTTCATTACCCCTAATGTGCTTTTTCGACCCCCCAATCCCTGGATAGACAAATCTTCATACCATCTGAGTATTGGGGTAAATCCATCTAGATCAGGATGCTCATCTAGGAAACAAATTGACTTCTGAAAGTATTCATGCTCGTTGAATTGAACATCAGGGTCAAATCCGAAGTAAGTGTCACAACCCATTTCGAACAATTCTGAGATCCCAATATTGCGGCCAACAGTGGGACCATAATTATCGTTCAACAGACGAATATCAAGATCAGGAAATTCCCTCTGGAGGATGCTGAATGTGCTATCTTCTGAATTGTTATCTAGAACAAGGAGCCTTGTATTGTCAGAGTTAAAGCCATTAGAATAGAATTTTTCTATCCAACTTCTTGTCTTCTCAATCTGGTTATAAGTAACAAGTAAAATTCCAATTTTATGGGGCATCCCAAATTCTCCCTATGGTGTTGTCTACAGAAAATTTCTTTACTGATTTCAATATACTTCAATATGCCATTCTGAACCGTATCGTGGGGGACATATCCTCTCCTCTCGCCACCGGTAGTTATCAAGTGGCTCCGGGCTTTCGCACAAGCCAGTCGATTAAATGCCTGCAGTTGATTCTGTGTTTGCTCTCTCCCCGGAGTCTGGGAATGTGTTCCACCTTATTCTGACCGTACCACACTTCCAGGTGTTCCGAATACAGGCATATATTTACATGCTCACCGATAAGTCGGCTGTTCACGGAATAGGTGGGTGTGCAACACTGATCGTACTGCTACGGCGGACCTTGACATTTGCCAGCCGTTTGCATGCCTCAACTCTGTTTCTGGGCAGCCGGCCCAACTCATTCAGTTCTTCTTCGTATCTCTCTCGTCTGTCGGCATTCAACTGTTCCAGTAGATTCTCCAGAAATCTCATGTATTCCCATCTGTCGGCAAAATCCCTGCTGCCACGCAGCATGAGCTGTTGATCCAAGGCGTCCTTGAACCGATGATGACGCTGTTCGGTATCACCGTTCTCATGAGGACTTGAGGGATTCGTCCTGAGTCCCTTTACTCCATAATGGCAGAGCAGGGCGGAGTAACGCTCTGTAAACTTTCCTGAGCCATCCCCGCTTTTATAGCCGCAGTGAGACAATCTGTCTGGTGGCTCTCGGGTACTCCGCCCAGTTCCCATACGGCGTTCTGAAAACCCTCAGAAAGACTCTCAAAAGTCTCTGAAAAGCAAATCGTTCCCGTTTCCCAGTTCGAATAAGTAAGCACAAAGTGATAGAACAGATGCTTAAAGGGCCTCCCGGCAATGGTCACCATCAGACCACTCAAGTCTGTAAAATCAGATTCTGCAAGTCTTCCGGGATAATGAATCTGCTGGGAAGAACACTTCGCGTGGTGGGCCCTCTGTTGCTCTCCAAACTTTGATCCTGCGCTGAAGAGTTCGGAGCTGCCCATCTCAATACTTGCCTGGGGATTGTCGCTGAAAATACTCGAAGATTGTCTTCGCCTGGAGACCAGGATTTATGCACAACATGGTTCGTACTCTTTCCCAGTCATTTGAAAACGGATCGGGTCTTGTGCGCCATGAATGCTCTGATTCAAGCTCACTGGGCAATATGCCCTCTTCTCTGTGCTTGCGAGCTGTCTTGGGATCCATCCCGGAACAGGCCGCAGCCGCAGTCAAGGCTTTTCCCTTGCTCAACAGTAGAAATAACCTCCTCACCTGATTGTCTGTTACCATCCAGACTCCTTTCTAGAAGCAATCTGGATAGTCTAATTCATGGGTGTAATCAGGGAATTCTAATTGTTGCCGGTAGGGAATCTATATTGTCGCTGGACAATTGGATATATATTTGGTCATAGTAAGATTTCATTAGCATAATTTGTCTGCTGCTCTTAGCAGAAACAGCATGGAAGGAGAGTATTTTGAAAACAAAAGTTAACAACAAAATACCAACTGCAGACAACGAGGGGAAAGTTAATGGTTATTTGATACCAATCTATAATGTGAACGACGGTTTCCATGAGGAAGGGGCTGAGCCCAAGCAAGTCTACCTTACAGTTGTAAGTAAAGGATGCACCAAAGGTCCTCACTTGCATCATGTAAGAACAGGATATTTTACTTGCATCAAAGGTGATGTAAAAATAGTAGTAAGAAACAATGGTGTTTATAGCGAATACTTCAGTGGGGAAAACCATGGATACTTATCTGTCACTATCCCCAAAGGGGTACCTGCTTTTGTTAAAAACATTGGAAACGAAGATGCTTTCCTTCTTAACATGCCCGCTCCTGCATGGACACCAACTATGAATGATGAGCATCAAGCCGATTTTTCAGACTATGAGCCATCAGATGAGTGAAGCGTTAAAAATCAGTGCAAGTTCTTTGATTTGCGATAATCAGTATCTAGTGCGTTCAATATGTGAGAGTGATATTGAAATGTTACGATCTTGGAAGAACGAGCACAAAGAGTACTTTTTCCACAAAACCGAAATAACCAAAGCAGAGCAAACCCATTGGTATAGTAGTTTTAGCAGGAGAACAAATGATCACATGTTTGTGGTTCTCGATGATGCCAATTATGTTGGGTGTATCGGCGCTCGATGCCTTGATGAATCTGTTGACCTGTACAATATTATTTTAGGTGACAAGAATTACAAAGGCAAATATGTTATGACAAATGCACTCTGGGCAGTCGCATCACTAAGTAGTTTGCTGTATAAAGGCAAGCCAATAAATGTTAGAGTCTTGAAAAGTAACCCCGCTGTTAACTGGTACAAGAAGATTGGATTTATTCTTGCCTCTGAAGAAACAGATTATGTCAATATGAATTTGGATTGCAATGAAATCGGCCACAAATATTCATTTACTATAGAGAATCCTTCGCGATAAAGGAGTAATCATCATGATTACAGTTTTTGGTTCAGATGTAGGTCAGGAAGAAATTCGTAATGTTGTCGCAACAATGGAGCAGCAATGGATGGGATTTGGGAAACTTGTAGGAGAATTTGAAGAATCCTTCAAGAATAAGTATGACATCGCTAATTTTTTAATGGTTGATAGTGGTTCAAATGCCCTGTACATGGCTGTACAGCTTCTAGATCTACCTCTTGGGTCAGAAATAATTGTACCTTCTTTCACTTGGGTCTCATGTGCTCAAGCCATTCTTCTCGCTGGAATGAAGCCAGTCTTTTGTGACGTTGATCTCACAACAATGAATGCAACTGCAGAGACTATATCTGTAAAAATATCCTCTGAAACCAAGGCAATCATGATCGTCCACTATGCGGGTTTGCCAGTAGAGATGGATGCGATACGAAAGCTTGGGCTACCAGTTATTGAGGATGCAGCTCATGCTGTTCACTCCAAGTACAAGGGTCGACAGTGTGGTGCTTTGACAGAAGTAGGGATTTACAGTTTTGACGCTGTAAAGAATCTTACTGCTGGCGAGGGAGGAGGAATAACCACTTGCAATCAGGAAATGATCGATCGGGCAAGAATGCTAAGATATTGTGGAATCGGTAAATCCGGTTTTGATTCTGCAGTTAGCAGTGCAAAAGGGAAAAACCGTTGGTGGGAATACAATATTTCTGAAATATTTATTAAAATGCTACCTACAAATATGGCGGCTGGTATAGCGCTTGCTCAGTTGAAAAAAATAGATGATTTACAATCAAGACGGAAAAGAGTATGGGATACCTACCAGGAGGAATTCAGTAAGACGCCTTGGTTGATAAGACCCGCAGAAGCAAATCCTGGAGACAGGCATTCCTATTTCACCTACTGCATTAGAACGCCCCAAAGAGATGAAATGGCACATTATCTGCTGGCAAATGATATCTATACTACTCTTAGATATCATCCCCTACATATGAACAGCATTTATGGCCAGATGGATGCTAAGTTAGAAAATTGTGAGCTTTTAAATGATGATTGCTTAAGCATCCCCCTGCATCCAAGATTAACGGATGACGATGTTGAAAAGATTGTCAGCAGAATTGGTTCATTCGGGAAGCAGCACAATCTATAGGGCTCTAAATAGAAATGTTCATCTATTTGCATATGAGGTGAGTTAGAAAATGGAATCCTTTTCTCCTGTCTTAGTTCCAACCCTGAATCGTTACAAGCATTTCATCTCACTTGTGGATTCTCTTTCTAATTGCACTCATGCGGAAGAAACTGAACTAATTATTGCGCTTGATTATCCTCTGAGAGAAGAACATTGGCCCGGTTATTTGAAAATAAAGAATTTCATTAAAGATATATCTTGCTTTAAAGCTGTTACAGTTCTGCAGAGGAAGGTTAACTACGGAGCTGAAAAGAATGTTTTTGATTCAATAACGGAAGTATTCCAAACACATCAAAGTCTTATCTTTTCTGAGGATGATAATCTCTTTTCCAGTGATTTTCTGACATTTGTTAACAGAGGGCTTGAGGTGTACGAGAGAAGACAGGATATATTTTCTGTATCCGGCTACCAGTATCCAGCTATCATGTCCGAGAAGCAAACAGAAACGGTTTATCTATGGCAGGGGTTCTCCGCTTGGGGTGTTGGTATTTGGAAAGAGAAGTGGGAAAATGTGTGTTTTGATAGAGAAGTCGTTTTAGCTGATATCAGGAAGCTGTTGCGTCATTCTACTGATCTTTACAAACTTGCCAGAATAGCTAACCACTATCTGATATCAAATGTTTTGATGCTACTTAGGGAGAAGATATCGGGAGACGGTAGAGTCTGCCTTTATCAATATAATAATAACCAGTACTCTGTTTTTCCGATTGTTAGCAGAGTTAAGAATATGGGACATGATGGTAGCGGTACCGGTTGTGGCGTTTTAGCTGAGGATATTTATGCGGAGCAATATCTGTATTCGGGCTCCGAAAACTACATTTTACCCGGCGATATTAAAAGCGAGAAAGCTATGAATAGAACTCTGTATGCTTATTTCAAGCGGTCTCCCTGGAAGATGCTCAAAGCAATGATTGGCGTCGCATTGATAAATGTGGGACTCATCTCCATTGCCAGGAAATACATAGCATAGGCTGTCACTATTGTATGAAGCGTTCCTCATTTTCTATGAAGATCAAGTTTGGAAATTCAGTCGAGCTATATGCAGGCTCTAAATCTCCCAATCGGTATTCCACTCCTGGAGTCTTTTCCGAACGTACTCGTAATAACTACCCTTGAGGTCGGCAATGCTTTCCTGAACTGCAAGATTTGTTAAAAATCGCATATGCACAGCAATTTCTTCTGGACAAGACACCTTAAGTCCTTGTCTTTTCTCAATAGCTCTGAAATATGAACTTGCCTCGGCTAGGCTTTCCGGAGTCCCAGTATCAAGCCAAGCCATGCCTCGACCTAAAATCCTGCAGTGAAGTTTATTCTTGTCAAGATAGAAATTGTTAAGAGTTGAGATTTCCAATTCACCCCTTGAGGAGGGACGAACCATTTTTGATAACTCACACACATTAGAGTCGTAGAAGTACAAACCGGTAACAGCATAGTTGCTTTTAGGGTCGACTGGTTTTTCCTCGATACTGGATACCTTGAAATAACGGTCAAACCCAACAACCCCATATCTTTCTGGATCTGAAACCCTGTAACCAAAAACGACAGCTCCCTCATCTTCAACCAAACTTGCAGAATCTTGAAGGATTTGCGGTAATCCTTGCCCGTAAAATATGTTGTCTCCAAGAATGAGACATACGGGCTCATTGTTGATGAATTCTTCTCCAATTAGAAAAGCCTGCGCAAGGCCTTCGGGGTTCGGCTGAACGGCAAAGGTAATAGAGACTCCCCACTGTTCACCAGTGCCAAGAAGTTTCTCAAAGAGAGGCAGATCGTGTGGAGTTGATATAAGAAGAATTTCTCTGATTCCAGCGAGCATTAGGATGCTTAGAGGATAGTAAACCATTGGCTTGTCGTATACCGGAAGAAGCTGCTTGCTAATGACGGATGTCATGGGATGCAGTCTGGTTCCGCTTCCGCCAGCCAGTATTATTCCCTTAATGTTTTGTCCTTTCTGTAAAGCACAACTGCTCTTGTAACATGTAAAAATATACTGAATCATACATAGAACTGTGGACACTAAATAAGTGCTTTATATAATGACATATATGAGTTAAGCATAGCATCCAAATTGTATTTTCGAGCGCACCTGATACAGTCATCCTGAGATGCCGTAAAAGGACTTTCCAGTGCGGTCTTGTAATCAATTGAATTATTGCTTAAGATAACAAGCCCGCAGGAGAGGTCTACTACTTCAGGAACAGCTGTAGAATCTGATACTAAAACTGGAGTACCACAAGCAAGAGCCTCGACAGTAACTAACCCCATCGTTTCCTCAACACTTGGATTCAGAAACCAGTCAGCTGCGGAATAAATGCGTACCAATTGCTCAGTGTCAATTACGGGAATGCTGTAAATGCAATCAGGCAGATCATCTGCATGATTGGCCATGTTCCCAACAAGAACAATTGCAAAGTTGTTATCCAGTATTTGAGATAACTCTATAAAGACATTCAATCCCTTTCGGTTGCTCCAAAGGCTAGCTACACCCAATACAATTGTCTTACCTTCAAGCCCGTTAGCTTTCCTGAAATCACTTGCTGTTGGTTTATAGACATTGGAATCAATTCCGTTGTAAACAACAAATCTCTTATAGTCTTTAAGGAAAGACATACCAACCATTTGCGATAGCCAATTAGAGGGAGTTACTAGAATCATACTTTTTACCCCTGTGAAAAGATCTCTCTTATAGAAATACATCTGCTCCGATCTATCAATTCTAGTTGCCGGATACTCCTTATACTGGGGGCAATCGAAACATTTCGATTGCCACTTAAAACAATTAACCATTGTATAATGAGGACAATGGCCAGTAAAGGCCCAACAATCATGTAGAGTCCATACAATTGAAATATCATGTTTTTTAATAAAGTTAAATAGCAGATTAAAATTAATGTATGCATTATGGAGATTATGTATATGAATAATATCTGGTTTAAATATTCGCAAACGCACTAAAAACATGTAAGTACTAAAGTATGAAAAGCAGCCATGATAGCCGGTAAAATATGCTAATTTCAAATGAAGAAATCTTGCCAATCTGTTTCCAATAACAAAATCACTATTTGTTCTCAGCTTTGCATTAAGGCGAGAATCTGGATAGGAAATTCTTGAGTCACTGCCCAGCTGGACTGTCCTCTGAATGAGCATACGAATTATTCCACCCGTACTACCGTAATTACAAGTGTTAATATGTACAATCTTCATCAGTACTAGCCTTTCACCCAGGTAGAAGTGTAAATATAATGTGCTAGTGGAATCATAATATTAATATATATATATCACAATAATCAGTGACTATGTGAAGCCTCAAATTAAACTATAGTGTAATATAGTCGATATTATCTGCACCAGTTTGTGACTCGATTCCCCTCTAGCGTGAAGGCTTAGAAATACTCTCAGCTCGGCAAACTAACAACCACCTATTCATCTATGGGTTTTACAGATAGCCATTTCAGCATCACCAATGCAATTTTGAATCAGTTGTCCTATTTATGAAAATCGCTTCTGAAGTAATGAAAGCAGATTGGCAATGTCTGCGATTGCAACGCCTTCCTTCTGCTTTCTTAAACATAGGCAAATCCACCACTAATCCCCGCACGTTTTCTCAGGCCGTTATTGCTTCTGAAGGCCTTTCCTCTCCTGTCAGCAGCTAACTCCCGAGTAAAAAGATCGCTTTCTGGTTACGATAACTGCAGTGTTAGCCAGAGTGAACTGTCAAGCGACAACAGTATCTTCTCCCCGGGAATATTGATCTTCGCTCTTCAGTGAACCTATTGCAATGGTGTATTTAGTGAGCAGAGATATCAGCAAGCAAGCTAAAAATATGTTGTTGCCAATATTCATCGTGAAGCATGGCTTCCAAACAGTGAACATTCTTGCAAGAGGATTGCTTTTTTAAGAAAATGTGTTAGTATGCATCTTCTCCTTTATAGGCAAAGGTCTTTGTTATGGTAGGCAATGCTATCAAATGTTGGTATGTAGTAACTAAATAGCTCTACCCCACATTGCTTTGCCTGAATTACAGACTTGTGATATGTGCAACAAGGAAATACAAGAGGTTCAGAGGACGCCCAAGAATGGCATATCAATGGTTGAGCCGTATTGCTCGGCAAAACCCTTGTCTGTTTGCTCATTGGGGATTACTCTATCGAAAGGCTGGACAATAGGAGCCGTATGAGTGGAGACACTCACGTACGGTTCTGAGAGAGCCCGAGGGGGAGGTTCCATCGGGCTACTCGCCTCTGACTATGAGTTGAACGTAGAGCACTGATATTTTGTCTCGTATAGAATTGCAGTGTTTGCACGCTAATTGGTATAATAATTGAAGGGGCTGAAAAATCATTGAAATGGGGATCATGGGTTATGAAACCAAGACTAATTACTAAAGACGCAGACATGGTTAGTATTAACAAAATGCTGCTGCAGTTTTATAGCGGGAAACGTGAGGGCTACCTCTCTATAGAAGGCAAACAATATACTTAAAGGGCAACATAATCGCAATAGAGAAATTTACATGAAATGAGAAAAATTAATATATATGTTCTATCGCTATTAATGCTTCTATCCTTACTAGCAACATATATTACAGGACTAAAAGCTCACTATATAGTATTATTTGTGTCGTTATTATATGCAGCTAGATGTTTCATCATAAAACCACGATATATAAAATTTAATAAAGGAATATATACAATATTTATATATATAAAAATAATAATAGTGTATCTAATAATACTGACGACCGTATATCTGATCCAAAGTCCAAATGCTGGTCTCTCGAAACTAAGAGATATATTTGCACAGTTGAACTATATGATATTATATTTAATAATATTTATATATGCAGCGAATATGATTATAGAGAAAAGTATTGCAAGTAAAAATATAGAAAAAATGCTTATTCTATATTTATATATCTATTATATATGGTACAATATAGTATACATAGTTCAGAACAGCTCAGTTGCACATAATGCATATTATGCCTGTCTAGGATTAATACTGTTATCGAATGCTATAGATAAACTGCTATATAAAAAAATGCAAAATCTGCTGCGTATTGTATATATATTGCAGATAATAGCATTAATATTAATGCCAATTATGGGCTATTTGCGAGGAGCAACATTATCATTGATGGTGATTCTTGCTGTTCATATGCTTTCTATCGTACGCGATAAGCGTAGTAATAAGCTAATATCAGCAATATTAATGGTTGCAATTTTAGCAATGAGCATTAATGTATTGACAAGCAAGCAATATATTAAGAAATTTGAAGAGACAAATATTTATGGCTATTCAAGGCCTCAAGACATTCTTGGAGCATATACAAGTAATTCTGAATCAAACAGGGATGTTCGAATTACATGGTGGAGTGGTATCCTTGCAACTCTATCTTCTTCTCCAATTTGGGGAACTGCATTCATGTTTGAATTTCAGCCATTTGGCACTTATACCTCGAATGCATCAATGTTGCATAATTACTACGCATCTATTGTCGTAGATACAGGATCAATTGTAATAATATTATATGTGATAATTGTAATTGGCGCAATAAAAGCAGCAATAAAACAAATTAAAAAAGGAAAAAATAGAATAGTAAAATATATATGCTGGAATATAGCAATAATGTCAACATACGCTACAAATGCATACGGACATGTGTGGCATATTGCCATAGCAATGGCAATATTACATTCGTATGCATTGTTAAAAATGTATGGATATGAAGAAAAAGAAATAACATGGAATAATACAAATGAGGGAATTGTATGAAAATAGCAATAGTGACTTCACTATTTCCCCCATATCAAGGTGCGAATGCCTGGAGACCGTATTTAGTATCTAGGGAAATGAATTCGAATGGTCATTCCGTTGAAGTTTTCACTACAAACATTACAAGTGGAAGGCCTAGCACTTCTTGTAATGCTACTATCCATGATGGTATTGAAGTGAATCGTTTAAGCCCATTTACTTTAAAGGCATGGGAATGGTTTGCTAGCAGAAGAATATTCCTAAATTATCTGAAAAGGATGTGGCCTGATACACAGCTGATATGGATGATACTAACAGCTTGCCATTTAAGGAAAATTAAAGGAGAAATTACAGTACTGGCATACATTAACCCTGTGTCGATGCTTTTACTACCATGCTTTCTGCACTCCAGAAGATTTCACTTTGTCTTTGACTACTTGGAGTCTGTTACTCCATTCAGATTACAAGTGCCTTATGAAATGACTCCCCATCGTCAATTAGCAAAATTCCTGCGCAAATTGGAGAAATACTCGTTGTCACGTGCGAAAAGGGCCGTATTTACATCTTCAGAAAATAGAAATGAATATGTATCTCTGGGTCTATGTCCATACGAAAAAACGATCTATATTCCTCATTATTCCGATTCAAACGCATTCGCAGTTGCGGATCTTCCATTCAGCGCTGAACTTGTTATAACCTATGTTGGTTACTTCAATAGAGATCGCTCACCTAAGGCATTTCTGGAGGGTCTTAGAAAATTACTGCAGCGAGAACCCGAATCGGAAACTAAAATTAGAGTGAACATTTATGGAAATGGCTTGGGAGTGTATAGCAATATTGTAGATGAACTTGGTCTTCAGAATGTAGTAAATGATTGTGGGTTCGTTGATCGTGAAAGAGTGTCTGAGATTACTGCGTTTAGTCATGTATTGCTTCTCGTTACTTCTCCCCAGCACAAGTTGTTTTTTCCGAGCAAAGTCGTTGAGTATATAGTTGCTCGTCGTCCGATTCTGGCGTTGTTGTCACCAGAATCCGAAGTGGTCTCCCTTCTAAAAGAGAGCGGGCGTGATCAATGGATCTGTAGTTACGATAATCCCGACCAGGTTGCTGATTGTCTCTCTCGGCTTTATCAACTGCATGAAGCCGGTGAACTTACGAAAATTCTCCCTGAGTATCAGTATGTTCTGACTAATCAGTACACACCGACTTGGGAAAAGGTGTTTGAAGTTGAATAGTAACCTATAAGATACTACAGATATAAACATAACAACTGCAATACAGTGTATATAATAGAATATCAAACTGATAAACGAGTCAAAAATATTGGAGGATCATGAAGACTATAAAGATGTTTTTTAGTAGCATGGTTAACCGTATGGGATACGATATTATTTCTGAATCAACCCGGAGTGCCTTATATGACCGGGTAAGATTTGAAAATTTTGCAAATCTTGCACGGGCATACGAACGTCTTCTTTCCGAGTCCGGCAAAGTATTTACGTCAAGTGATGCTCGTCTGAAGCTGCTAGCAAGATTACAAGGCACACCTCCATCTGAGGCATACTACATTGTAGATGCCCTGGAAAAAAGCAAAGGTGTCGCTGGAGATGTATGCGAGTTTGGCATTGCCCAGGGAGAGACATCAGCATTAATCGCGAATGAAATTATGGGTGGAGATAAAATTCTTCATCTACTTGACTCCTTTGAAGGACTCTCAAAACCTTCAGAGAAAGACCAGCTGAAGGATGACATTTTCTCTCTGGGAAGTATTGAAGCATACGCCGGTACAATGTCGTGCCCAGAAGATATGGTACGTAGTCGACTGGAATCAATTTCATTCCCTTCACAGAAACTCGTGATTCATAAGGGATTTATTGATCAAGTCCTTAAGACCGACAGAAATTTACCAAGGGCTGTAAGCTTTGCTTACATTGATTTTGATTTGTATGAACCGATAAAAGTGACACTAAATTTCCTGCATAGCGTCACTTCTGCAGGTTCCATTATCATTGTGGATGATTACAACTATTTTTCCACAGGCGTTGCTTCTGCAGTCAACGAGTTTCTAAGTGAGAATAATTCCGGAGCTCTAATCTATGATTTGAGTATACCCAGCACTGTGTTTGGTCATTTTGCTGTGCTGAAAAGGAATTTCTAGACGAGTTGTTTCCCAAGTTGCCTTGGTAATAGTAAAGGAAAAGATCACAGTTAGCTTCGAGACAATGAGGATATGACATCTGTGGAATTGCGAGAACTCAATTACATTCGTAGCATCATCATTGAACCAGTATAGGGCAAAACATAATGGTAAGTAATGAGTGATATTAATAAGAAAGTACTGCATAATATAGTATATACTCTTTCAACGACGGTGCTATCACTGATATTCGGAGTTATTGTATCCTCAGTTCTTGTGGCTAGATTTCTTGGCCCGGAGAATTATGGCTGGTTCAGTTATGCAATGAGTATTGCTGCTATTGCAACTGCTTTCAGCTCTCTTGGAGTGGATACAATCGCCATAAAATTCTCAAACAGGCATCTGGATAGTGCTGATGCATATTACAGGTTTGCACATACACTGAAGTTTGTAGCCGGAGTACTATCTGCATTAGTCATAGCAGTACTTGCGCTTACTCGTATCGATATCAGCAATTCTCAAAGAGATGTTTTGCTATTCCTCAGTTTTGTACCTATGGCAAGGTCATGGAGCACTTTCCAAGCTCGGTTGACTTCTGAGATGAATGCTAAAGAAAACTTGCTAAACAATGTTATTGTGTCAGTAACTGGCACAATATGCAGGCTATCAATAATCTATTTCAATTTACATTGGTCGTTGTTTGCGCTTTGTGTTCTTATCGATCTTATAGTTCATGCAATTTTGGTTGAGTTATCCAACGCAAAATATCACGGATGGGCAAAAAGGCAATGGGTATTCGGATCCTTGCCCAAAAGTCTATTTCTGAAGGAGTCTGGACCTTTATTTATAAGTGGATTATTCAATGTATTATATCTAAGGATAGATCAACTTATTCTGTTTCAATTAACAACGCCTGCTGTTGTGGCAAATTATGCTGTCGCTGTAAAATGGACAGAGAGTTGGTACTTCATTCCTGCAGCTGTAGTCTCCTCAGTAATTGGGAAGCTTTTCTCAGCGGACGATTTGAGTATACAAAGAAATCGGTATCGACGAATATTTAATTTGATCGGTACTATGTCATTTATGTTTGTTATCTTTTTTATTTGTTTGGGTAGGCTGATAATAACGACCTTATACGGAGGGGATTATATAGGCGCAATAATGCCGCTGAAGATATTGGCATTTTCAGGTATTATTGCTACTCTTGGTTCGGCCTGGAGTACAAGTGTTATTTCTCTCGGCCAACAAAGGATTCTGCCCCTTTTGCTTGGAATCTGTACAACAGGGAACGTCCTTCTTAATATCGTGCTGATTCCAAAATACGGGGCTAACGGAGCAGCTTTTGCCACTGTTGTAGCAAATACGCTCCCTTTGCTGATCATAGGTCTGAGGAACAACGCACTCAGGGAGTCAACAATTCTTATGATCAAAGCGTCCACAGGTATTCCGGGCATTAATGATATAATAGCATTACTTAGGCAGAAGTATCGAAAGGCTCATCATGAGAATTATTAACAGAATTATGCGTAGGTTTTTCCCGTCTCTATTAGCAGGGAAGACACCTCAATCACGTCTTTACCGTGACGCTATGCGCAGAGTAAAGCGTCCTGTTTCAAGCTTGCTTGATATCGGTCCTGGAATAATGCCGGCGGGTGGATTCAATGCCCATGTACATATACTTGCGGAGCCATGCAATGAATACATTGAAAAACTAAGAGTCAAGTATGTCGCTAATAGCGAGAAATATATTGTGATAAAGGGTTTAGCAGAGGAAATACTTCAGCATTTTCCAGAGAGTTCAATAGACGTCATTGCCATAATAGATGTAATTGAGCACATGCCAAAAGAAACTGGAATGAAGGTTATTGAGTTGGCAAAGAAAGTAGCAAAGAACAACATCGTGTTGTTTACGCCCCTTGGATTTCTTGAACAGGAGCATGCAGATGGTAAAGACGCCTGGGGAATGAATGGGGGAGAATGGCAAAAGCATTTGTCAGGTTGGTATCCAGAGGATTTTCAAGGAAGCGGTTGGGAATATTTTGTTCTTGAAGACTTTCATCTCCTTGATACTCATGGGATGCTAAGATCTGAACCAGCAGGGGCATTCTATGCTGTTTACACAAAACCTCTTTTGTAAGAGATTTATATTGGTCTGGTGTTCAGAATTGTTGTTTACTCAGATTTTCAAATGTGAAACACTTTACCACCATTGTAGTTACTCGGCTTGTTGAAGTCGTTGTAAATAAATATATAAACAAACAGTATAGCTCTTAAAACATTTTTTGATTTCAACTTATTGGCTGAGCTATGAAAGGGAAAATATGTGCGCAAAAGTGAATCGACTTGATAAAAAGAAAGTTCTCATCACCGGCGGCACCGGTTCTCTTGGCAAGGTTCTTACTAAAAGATTACTTTCGGGAGAAATGGGTATTCCAGAGAAACTCATAATATTCTCTCGAGATGAAGCCAAGCAGCATTTCATGCGAGTTGAATACGAGAACGTTGTTGCAGCTACGGATGAGATCATCTACAATAACTTCAAGCGTCTGCTGGAGTTTCGCATCGGAGATGTGCGCGATTTTCATTCAGTAGCTGCCGTTGTAAAGGAAGCAGATATTGTTTTCAGTGCAGCTGCTCTTAAGCAGGTGCCCACTTGTGAGTATTTCCCTTATGAGGCAGTTAAAACCAACCTTTCCGGCCCTGAGAATATTGTTCGAGCCATTCAGGAGCATGGCCTGCATGTTGAAACTGTTGTCGGGATTTCAACGGATAAAGCATGCAAGCCCGTTAATGTAATGGGAATGACAAAGGCTATTCAGGAAAGGGTGTATATCCAAGCCAACATGCGGTGTCCCAATACCCGTTTTGTGTGTGTTCGCTATGGCAATGTGCTTGCTTCCCGGGGTTCTGTGATTCCTCTGTTCCACAAGCAGATTGCCAGCGGAGGGCCTGTTACTGTAACTACTTCAGATATGACTCGATTCCTGCTCAGCCTGAACCAGGCGGTTGATGTAATATTTGCTGCCTTGAAAGGTGCGAATCCTGGCGAAACCTATATACCCAGGGTTCCCTCTGCCAGAATGACCGATCTTGCGGCTGCACTCATTGGAGATAGAGATATTGAAATAAAAATCACCGGGATAAGGCCTGGTGAAAAGATACATGAGATTCTTGTTTCAGAAGAGGAATCATTCCTTACAGAAGATCGCGGGAATTACTATGCTATTCTTCCTATTCTTCCTGAAGTATGTGGAGACAGGAAGGCTGACAGAGCCTTACTGTCCGAATACAGCTCAAAAGATTCTTTGATGACCCGAGAAGAGCTGAAAACACTTCTTGAAGGGTATGGTTTGCTAGTTGAACAGCAGAGCGGGAAAGACGAAGGAGAGTTTCTCCGATGAGGGTGGTAACAGTACTTGGAACACGCCCTGAAATAATCCGCTTATGCACCGTCATTGAAAAGCTTGATAAATTCACCGATCATACTCTGGTGCATACAGGGCAGAACTATGACAACCGGTTGAGTGACATCTTTTTTGCTGATCTTGGTGTAAGAAAACCCGACATTCATCTTGGCGTTGATACTTCTTCATTTGGCGCGCAGATTGGGCAGATCATCAGCGGCTGCGAGAAAGTGTTCATTGAGAAGAAGCCGGATGCTGTTCTTATTCTTGGCGACACAAACAGCGGTCTTTCTGCGTTTGTTGCAAAAAGAATGGGCATTCCGGTCTATCACATGGAAGCCGGCAACAGATGTTATGACGACAGGGTTCCGGAAGAAGTTAATCGCCGTGTTATAGATCATTCCAGTTCTGTTCTGATGCCATACACCAACAGAAGTAAAGAAAACCTTGTTGCAGAAGGAATACCATCCCGTCGTATTTATGTAACCGGTAACCCGATTTTCGAAGTTCTGAATAAGTTTCAGAACAGAATTGATTCTGCTTCAGCAACTGAGTTTTTTGGAGTTGCCCAAGGAGAATATTTCCTGGCGACACTGCACAGGGCTGAGAATGTTGATATTCCGGAGAGACTGGCTGACTTTGCAAAAGCTTTGGAAATGGTAAGAGACAGGTTCAGGATACCTTTGATAGTAAGTACTCACCCGAGAACAAGGAATAAGCTGGAGTCTTTCAGATTGGATAAAAACCTGGGTGAAGTGAGGTATATGGATCCCATGGGATTTTTTGATTTTGTTCAGCTTGAGAAGAACGCGAAGTGTGTTCTTTCCGACAGCGGAACTGTTCAGGAAGAGTGCTGCATTTTCAAAGTGCCTACAGTGACGCTTCGTGATGTTACTGAAAGACCAGAAACAATTGACTGCGGCAGCAATGTGCTGGCTGGTGGCAACCCCGACAAGATCCTTGCACTTACTGAACTCGTCACAAGTTCTCTGCCGAACTGGCAGCCGCCTGCTGAATACCTGGCACCGGACGTTTCGTCAACAGTGCTCAAAATAGTAACGGGGTATCTTCATGATTAACAGAGTGCTTGTTCTTGGTGGAGACGGTATGCTGGGGCATAAGGTTTTCCAGGTATTCAACGAGAACCATGAGACCCATGCCACCTTCCTTGCCCAGGAGCATTACACCTCGGCGCTGCCTGTGTACAGGGATGTGCCGTCTTCAAGAATTCATACCGGTATCAATGCTCTTGACTCTGATTCGATCGAGGGGCTGATTGTTGAAGTGAAGCCTGATGTGGTTGTTAACTGCATCGGTCTTATCAAGCAGCTTAAAGAGGCGTCTGACTTTATCCTTGCAATACAGATGAACTCTTTACTTCCGCACAACCTTGCCAGGATATGTTCAGCAGTTGGGGCAAGACTGGTTCATGTGAGCACAGATTGTGTGTTCTCCGGGAATAAGGGTAACTACACTGAAGATGACCCATCTGATGTAATGGATCTCTATGGCAAGTCGAAATCACTAGGAGAGGTTAACTACGCTCCGCATCTTACAGTGCGCACATCAATAATCGGCAGGGAATGGGTACGCTCAACTGCTCTGCTTGAATGGTTCCTGTCGCAACAGGGTAAAACTGTACGGGGCTATAAGAATGCCATTTATACTGGGTTTACCACAGAGACCATCGCCAGGCTGATAGAAAAGACCGTAACAGAGAGACCTGATGTAACCGGCCTCTGGCATGTGTCCAGCAACCCGGTCAGTAAGTTGCAACTGCTTTCGATGATAAGGGATGCATGGGGGCTGAAAATCACAATTGAACCATATGACGATGCTCCATGTGACAGAAGTCTTGATTCTTCAAGATTCTTCAAGGAAACAGGTTTTGATAGGCCATCGTGGGAATACATGATATACAGGCTTGTTGAAGATGATACTCCTTATGAAGAGTGGCGGAAGCGTAATCAGAAGGAGCTGGGGATTTAGTTCTTAATGAAGGGAAAATAGTGAAAGCTCTTGTAACAGGCGGGGCCGGCTTCATTGGGTCAAACATTTCAAAGAAGCTCCTTGAAATGGGTTTCGAGGTAATAATTCTCGATAATCTCAGCAGTGGTTTCAAGTCGAACATCCCTGAGAAAGCACATTTTGTTCAGGGATCTGTGGTTGATGGCCCCCTTGTTCTGGAAGCCGCAGCTGGTGTTGATTACATTTTTCATCTGGCAGCCAGCGTTGGCAACAAGAGATCTATCGATGACCCTATCTATGATGCAACAGTAAATGTACTGGGCACACTCAACGTGCTTGAAGCTGCCCGGAAAACAGGAGTTAAAAAGCTTGTTTACAGTTCTTCAGCTGGCATCTTCGGGGAGCTTAAAACCCTTCCTATCAGTGAAGACCATCCTCAGGAACCGGATTCCCCCTATGGAGTCAGCAAACTGGCTGCAGAGAAGGATTGCCTTGCTTACATGAAACTTTACGGTGTCCCTGTTGTGTGCCTGCGCTACTTCAATGTATATGGCGTGCATCAGCGGTTTGATGCTTACGGTAATGTTATTCCCATCTTTGCAGACAGGATTCTTCGTGGAATCCCCATGACAATTTTCGGAGACGGCGAGCAGACTCGTGATTTTGTAAATGTCGCTGATGTTGCACAGGCAAACATCAAGTCGGCTCTTTCCGGTGCAACTGGGGTTTTCAATGTAGGCAGCAGCTCCAGGATTACAATCAATAGGCTTGCTTCTTTGATGGAAATGGTCTCCGGCAAATCAGTGGGTATTGAGTATGGTCCTGAGAGACCTGGTGATGTGCGAGACAGTCTTGCCGATATCACAAAGGCGTCTGATGCCTTTGAGTTTGCTCCGATGAGTGATATGGAGAAGGGGCTTAGGGAGTATATGGGGTGGATTAAGACAGATACCATAACAAGGGAAAGAATTGCATCGGTGTAATTGAGAGTTGTCTGACTTAAGCAAGGAGAATCTATGAGTCCAGATAGGCGTTATCTATTTCGGCATTATTGGTGGATTGCTCCATTTGGCTTGGCTATCATCATTCTTGCAGTGCTGTTTATTGCTGACTCAACCCGGGTTTCTTTAATGTTATCCGCAGTTGCCTCTTGTCTTGCTTTCTGCTACTTTGTACAACAGCAGAAACTGGCAGAGACAAAAATGCTTAAAGATTTGTTCACAGATTTTAACGAAAGATATGACAAGCTTAATGATACTCTCATGGAAGTTTGTGAATTAGACAACGCTGAACCTATCTGTGGTTACAAGTGTTTTCTGAAGTGTTTTCAGAAAGGGCAGACATTAACAAGCAAGCATTATAATGCAATTAATGACTATTTCAATTTGTGTAGCGAGGAATATTACTTTTATAATGAAGGTTATGTGCCCAAGAAAGTTTGGGATTGTTGGAAGACAGGAATGAAGGAAATTTTCAGCAACAGATTTGTGCGCGAAGTATGGGATGCTGAATTTAAAAAGGGACTGGAAAATTCATATTATGGATTTGCTGAAGTTGTTCAGAAATGGCCGTGATTCTTCTGTTTCCTGGAAAGGTGTACAGCAACCGCCGGTTCTCATTCCTAGACCTGGGCCTGATGTCTGGAATGTGCCGCTTGGATAGAAACTCAACCTGATATTATCATCTATCCTCAAAACCCCAATTCTGTTTGTACAGCGTCAATTGTTTCTTCCTGTCGTATTGACTCATAGAAAAGTGTTACCGAGCTACAGTTGTCGTTACCTTATCTGAGCTGGTTTCTTCGTAAGAATATTACTTCAATAAATTCCTAGCTTTTGCTTGGGATGTCTGAAAACCACTGAAGAGTGTTGCGGTTTCATTCAGGAATTGACGGAATTTCTGAAGTATGGTTGTAGGACCATATTCCGCAATGCGTTGAGAGTTCTCTCAATAGTCATAGAGGTAAAATGCACTGCAAATATGCATTTATCAGGTTGAACTTTGATTTGCATAAACAACTGTCGCTTAACATTTCCCTGCTACCGGTACTGAACATCGGGTACCTGTTCATAGATGAAGATCCTGCCGGTGCCCTGCTGTGCTCCGACGAATCTGCCGTCGTCGAGCATTCTCATCCAGTATATGCCCGAGTCGGGGATGCAGTAGCTGTCGAGGTAGGTGCCGGTGGGGTCGTAGCGGTCAATTACAGTTACAGGGGCGTAGTTGTTGTTGCGGTTGCCGTGAAGAAGGGTGCCGTCGCTCTGGTACTCGTCCACCACCACATTTATCATTCCCTCGGGCCCTTTGAAAACGCTGCTGATGGATGGGAAGCAGATCGTTGTGATGTTGCCTGTTTCCTCATTGAAGTTGCGGTAGGGTCTGGCCGGGTCCGACGTCAGATTGCGGATTCCTGCGAATACCTGTTCTTCGGTATCGAGGTTAAAGATGAAGAGCTTGTGCTCGTACCTGGAGATAACGGCGATGATGTTCGGGGGAATGAAGGTGCCGCGGAGGTTGTCAGTGAAGATCATGTTGAATGTCATTACTGAATCGGCCTCGATGGTGCCGAAAGATCTGATCAGACCGGAAGCCGGGTTTACTATGCTGATAACACCGTTGTCTCTGCTGCCGGAGATTACCGCGAATGTGGTGTCGGAAATGGCCACCAGATCCTCCGGTGTGTCAATTGAAAATGCTTCGGTGAATTCCCCTGTTTTTGTAAAGATGTCAATTCTGTTCAGACCTGTGTTTCCCACCGCCAGCCAGTTGCCACCGGATACTATGCCGCCTATGCCGTGGAAGTGCCCCGGGCCCTCTCCGCTTGCGCCGGCTTTCCAGAGAACATCTCCCTCCGGTGTCATGCACACAAGCTCCTGTGTTGCCCGGTCAGCAACCATAATGGTGTCACCCATGGTGTGCATATTGAGTACATTGTAGAACGGAGGGGTCAGGTCATCCTCTCCGCCCAGAGATGCTGTTCTGTTCAGAATGACGTAGTGTGAGAGGTCTCCCTCCCAGAGACCGTCATCTGACGATTCCGCATAGAGCTTCCACTTCCAGAGGCTGTCAGGGCTGATGCCGTTTACCGTCTCATACCCGGGCAGGTTGATTACCGTTATTGCATCGGGCTGATTACCGCAGGCCAAAGCCAGTGCAATTATGATAATGAGAAATGCTGTTCTCATACTGTACATTCTCTCCTCCTTTAACTCAGAGTGTGCTTAATCTTGTTTTGACCGAATCTGAGAAGGGTCTGATTCACCGGCCCCGGGGCCGGTAGTTTTCATTTGGCGCGTTATTCCTGACTCCATGTATGACAGGCCGCCCGTACTCCTTAATCAATATCAAAACATCTCTTACAGCACAAGAGAGAGTTCAGAAAGACCGGTATTCCGGTAGGTCGAACCCGAATACACCTCAACTATTTCAAGACTTAACCTGTCATTACTGTCCAGGTTCAGACTGCAGGGAAAATGGACGATCTGTACGTCTCTTACATCAAGCAACTGGGCAACCATAAATGGGCGGTCGTTAAGACATACAAGGAGTTTTCTTACTCTTGAATTCTCATTCCAGGCATCAGCGGATTCGCTACAGCCATTTACCAGCGAAAACCCTTCCGCTTCGATCTCATCGATGACCGAAACTGTAATGGATTCACCGTAACCGTATCCGCCTGAGCCTTCCAGCCAGGCCGTCTCGCAGGATCCATCGATGAGATTCGCACCCGGGTAGTTGCCTCCATCCTGCCCGCTGTACTCCGAAGACACTTCGATGGAGAGGGCCTGAAGATCAGGATTCATGTCACCTGCGCGGACACTGCGAACAAGCGGAATTTCACATCCGCCGCCGTTTATCCAGAAATCCTCGACTTCAGCTCTGGAAACAATGTCTATACTGAGGCTGTTGTGTTCGAGATCGTAGCCTTCGGTAAACCGGTTCTGCATTGGAGAGGCTTCACCAGGAAGGAACCATCCCGTGAGCCAGAAGAGGGATTCCATAGCAGGATCGACCACGGGTTCTCCATAAACAGCATTCTGCAAATTTTCAAGAAGAATAAGGTACGCTATCTGCTGTCTGGGATTGTCGCAGTACATTTCCATGTTCACATCGGACCAGTTTCTTCGAGCAACTGCCATGGGAAGAAGAAAGCTGAGTCCGGCGGACTCCATGGTGTTTCTGCAGTTTGCAAGATGCTGCTGCAATTCAGTAACAGCGTCCATCTTCAGCTGGTCGAAAAAGGGTTCATCAGAAACGAAAAACCGGTCAAAATATTGTCCGGGATCGGGTTCAATCATTCCAAACATGATATAAGCCCACCTTTCAAGGTAGGCGGCGATAGTTTCGGCAGAAAGCACATCCCGGGATATGTTGAACATCTCGATGGCTTCAGGATAGAGTTCTTCCGGCTTCCAGCTGTTAGTTAGCGTATTGTAAAATCCAGGAACAATAAAATTAATTACGTCAATATAGGCAGGTGTACCGAAAGCAGTAAAGGAAATATCCTCTTCAGGCTCCCAGTCGGTGTAATGCCAGGTCAGAGTATTACCTTCAATATGAGGAGAACCTCCCCAGAGCCAGTAACGATAGTCTGAACTGGATACCGAATAACTCTCCGGAACGGTAAGGGAGATGACCGCGTCCCCGATTCTACCCGCCCAGGTAGCTCCGGAACGGGTTATGTACGTGAATGAAGAGACCCATGCGAAATACTCGTCATAATCCCATCCGGTATTGTAAGTGTTCACAAGTCTTATTCTTTCTCCGGGGTCGAAGTGCATGGTCCAGCAGGCCATGACCGGCCAGAAAACAAGCCTCATGTCTTCGTTTACAAGCCCCTTCCGGTAGGTGATATCGTACTCTTCATCAGCGGTGAAAGCCCTGAACTGAAGCCACTCGGGCACCAGGGAATCAGCCGATGTGTGCTCACCCTCTTCACTGTTCATATTCTCTAAAGTATTGGCATAATTTCTCTCTGTTCTCCGGTAAGGCCTGTCGTCGCCGGAGCTCCAACGAAAATTCCCCTGGTAAAAAGACTCGAATGGGGAAAATACCGGTACATCAAGAGGCTGATCGGTAAGATTCCTGAGATAGAACACGCAGGTAACATTCAAATCAGCGCTATAGTACGGTGGGACAGAAACATCCGGAACAATGGACACACTCTCCGCCTCCATTGTGATCAGATCCGTTGCCATGGGCATAGCGCCTCTTCCATCGGTAAAGACCCATGCTGAGCCTGTATCCGAGAAAACCGTACTCACAAGAGATAACACTGTAATTACGCTGATCTTTGACATTTTGACTCCTTCAACCTTTTTCTAAATGACCGGCACAAAGCTCGATTATGTGCGACAGACTTTGTCCCTGTCCAAATAAACTGCACCCTTTCAGCAGCAAGAGCAAAGCGGCCTAAACCTGGCCCGGGGCTACCACGCCCTTTGGCCAGAGGCGGTGTACCCTGCTATTCTGAAGAACAGCCAAATCCACAGGGCGGAAACGGCAATGCCCGCTGCCAGGAATAAAGGCCAGGTGTTCTGTTCCATGGCGGCCTTCGCCATCCAGAAGGAGGGAAGTGGGGAGAAAAGGTACTGAGCGGTTCCCCTGAGGAAAACCGGGGCCTGTATGCCCATAAGGGAAAGGCCCCCCAGTTTCATCAGGGCAAGACCCTCCACCTTGTTGTTAGCAAAGGCTGTTACGCCCATGCAGACCGCAACTGATGCCGCCGAGGCCAGGAACGCTATTGGTACAGCCCTGAGCAAACTCAGATTGGATGACCTGAATACCGTGAACAATGCTGCCGAAAGTACTGCGGCGGCCATGGCCGGAAGAATTATTCTGCCGGTGAGATAGCCCCCGGTTCCCGGAGGGGAAACTGCCATGTAGAGACTTACCCCTTCATCACGCTCCTCGAGCATTATCATGGCGGCGGCCATGTTGAGGAGGTATGGAATCAAAATGAGGAGCATCAGATCCAGCATGAGGCCAAATTGGGGAAGAACCTCCTGGTGGCCCATACTGGCTGCCAGCCACCGGTCAAGCGCAGGGAGGCCATAACGGAACATGGCCCCTGTGAGTACAGGTGCCGGTATCAGCATAACCAGCAGTGCATCACGCCTGATGAGAGAAAAACCCGCCTGGAAGACTTTTCCAGTTTTCACAGCTGCATGCCTCCCAGTTCTTTTACCATTTCCCGCACCTTTTTCAGAACCAGCGGTATGGTGAGTGCTGTCCAGGCGGTTACCGTTATCAGGTGTTTTGTTACGGAGGCTTCGGTGCCGGCCCCGGTTCCCTTCAGCATTACCGACAGCAGGGCCGCCCCCGGGTGGAGCTGCCAGATCCGAAGCTGGCCCGGCAGGCTCCAGAGGTTAAGAAGGTGCCCAAGAACCATGAATGGGGGAGCCCACAGAACGATGCTGATGGGGGCTATGGCCATGAAGAATCTGTTCAGGGAACGCACCCTGCATGCGGTTGCCAGGCCTGTGAGCGAAAACAGCACCGAACCCAAGAAGAGCCCTGAGGCAAGAACTGCCGGTGAGATGCCTTCTGGAACTGCGATGAAGGCAATGGCAAGGCCTGCCAGAGTGGAGATAACAGCCATTGAGAGTACCTTTGCAAAGAGGTATTCGCCGGGAGTGAACGGGGAAACGAAGAGGAAATCAAGTGTGCGTTCGCTCTTTTCAAAGAGGACAATGCCCCCCATGAAGAACAGCCCCAGTGCGGCGGGGTCGCTGAAAACGATTACCGCTGCGGCCAGTGGACGCCAGTTAAGGGGCATGGCAAGGAGAATGCCTGCATAGATTATCGTGACAACAAGGTAAAGAAGATAAAACCCGTAACGGTACTGAAACCGCACATCGTTGAACAGGGCCGCAGTAAAACGCCTTGTGTTCATCGGAGTGCCCTTCCCGTTACCTCAACGAACACATCTTCCAGCGTGAGTTCATTTGAATGGATTCTGGTTAACCGGTTGTCTTCTATGGCGCTTTTGAGAGTTTGATCGGTTGAGAGCCGGGTCATTGGTGTGGTGTGGTGCTGTTCCACTTCACCGGCCAGGCAGGTGTAGGTAACGGTAGAGGGGGCTTTGCCCCCGGTGAGGTTCAGAGGAGTGTTTAGCGCTCGAATTTCGCCGTCTACTATGAAGGCCACCCTGTCGCAGAGTTCCCCGGCGTCGTGCATGTTGTGGGTGGTGAGGATAATTGTTGTTCCCATCCGCTTCTGCTCAAGAATGATTCGCTTCATCTGCCTGGCTGTGGATGGGTCGAGCCCCGACGTGGGCTCGTCGAGGAAGAGCATGCCCGGGCGGTGCATCAGAGCCCGTACGAAGTTGAGGCGGGTTTTCATGCCCTTGGAGAACTCCGATACCCTGCGGCTGCCATCGTGATGAAGGCCCACCATTTCCAGAAGGGTTTCACCGGGAATAAGGTTACCTTCATGAAGGGAGCCGAAGAAGGCCAGGTTCTCCATGGCGGTGAACTTGCCGTAAAGCCCCGGAAACTCGAAAACAACGCCGATATCCTCGTAGAAGCCGGCGCTGCGGCGCTTAACCTCGCAGCCATTAACAACTGCGGTTCCCCGGTAGCCGGTGAGAACTCCGGTGAGGATCTTCTGAAGGGTGCTTTTGCCTGCGCCTGACGGACCCAGGAAGCCGAATATCTCGCCCTTTTCTACTTGAAAGCCCATGTGCTCGATGAGGGGCCTCTTCGGGGTGTAGGAAAAGCACAGGTCTTCAATTTGTATGGTGCCAAGGTTACTATTCACTGTCTTCCTCCTCAACTCCAAGAAGCACCAGACCGCGGATGAGCAGCTGCATGGATTCGTTGAAGTAATTTTCCCCTATGGTTTCACGGTGCATCAGGGCCATGGAAAGTGCCCGGAGAGCCGTGGAGAAGAGGGGGGCTTTCACCGATGTTTCCGGAAGGTGCAGGGCCTGAAGCAAAGCTGTGGTGGTGTCGTCGTCAAACTGCTGATGGGCGGAAACCATCTCCTTCGGCAGCCCTCGAAGAAGCAGAAACATTTCTTCCGGGTGCATGATGGTTATCAGAAATGAACCCTGCACGGTGTCGAAGAGGTACCATATCGCCTCAGCGAGGCCGTTCCTTCCCCCAAGCTTCCTCTCTTCCACCATCAGAAAGAGGCCTTCGAAGAGCCTTTTTTGATACTCTTCAACGGCATGGAACAAAAGAACCTCCTTTGAGGGGTAGAACCTGTAGAAAGATCCCTTTGAGATGCCTGCTCTCCGGGCAAGCTCGTCTACGGTGGTTTTCTTCACCCCGTACCTGGCAAGGCAGTTCTCTGCCGCCCGGCAAAGCGCTTCCTTTATTTCTTCAGCTTCAGCCTTCGTGAATGCTCTTGGCATTACGCCTCCCTGATTGCAATGACCATATATATGAATTTGGTCATAGAGTATGCAAGTGCAGCTTCACGGGTTGAATTTTCGATTTGAATAAATTTGCTGTCAGCTCAACATTTCCCGGCAGTGAATATCAGTTACATTGCGTAACAGTGGAGTCATGTCATTCTCTTCGCCCGGAGTTTCTGTTCTCTGCAGTGAGAGAGGTCTCCCTACCCGAAACCGTTATCTGACCATTCCGCATAGAGCTTCCACTTCCAGAGAGTGTTTGGCTGATGCCGCCTGGCTGCTTCTATCCTGGTGCATCGAAGGCGGAAGACATTTCCGGCTGGCTGCCACAGGAAAGAGCAATTGCTGCAGCCAATGAAACATTGAGAATAAGAAGAACTCTTAGCATCATTGCACACTCCATTTTTACTACTTTGATATGGATTGCTCTGGCAGATAAATTATGTCGCGTGTGCTGATCATTCAGAATGAAGTGTTGCCGATGTGCACACAATGTAATATGTATGGCATATGAAAAGAATTGACTGGAATGAAGAGAAAAATGAATGGTTGGTTCGAGTACGCAACATTTCATTTGAAGATGTACTTTACCATTTGACGCATGATGGTCTGCTGGATGTTATCAGGCATACTAACCGGGGAAAGTATCCTGACCAGATGATCTTGATCGTTAATGTAGAGGAGTATGCCTACATAGTTCCATTCATTGAAGATGATGAAGTGATATTCTTGAAGACGATAATACTCAGTCGGAAGATGACAAGGAAATACTTGGGAGAGAAAAAGTGAAACTTACAAAGGAAGAGAAAGAAATCCTTGATTCCGTTGAGAATGGTGAGTGGGAGCGTGTTCCAGAGTTTGGAAGTAAAGTTCTTGAACTTCGCGAAGCAGCTCAATCAACGATGAGAAAAGACAAGCGAGTTAATATCCGAATGACAGAACGCGATTTTATCCACATCCAGAAAACCGCTCTGTATGAAGGACTTCCATACCAGACGCTTATTTCCAGTATCCTTCATAAGTATCTCAACGGTCGACTTGTTGAAAGAAGAGGATAGTTTTAACCAGAATTGTGGAGATGTTACACCTTTTTGCAGGGAAATAGAGCCGGTGATGCGGCCATCGCTCATGTATTCATCAACTATTACATTGATCATTCCCCCCGGCCCGTGAATGTGCCCCTGGATTTTGGTCAGTCGCGGCGTTTCTGCACGAGGTGATCGCTTGAGTATTTCGTTGACCTGCTTTGCAATTGCGGCTATATCCCTAGTATGCACCGGATTCTGAAGATGGCAGCATTAATCATGCAGCTGAATCCGGTAGCTGAGCCCGGGGGGGGAAACCAGTTTCTTGTTGATCCTTGAAGGGAGAGACAAATGGTATACTATTCCAAAGAACCGACCTTGACCCGATCGTTGCGACTTCATCTGCAGTTCAGCCTGTCGATTCTGGCAGGGCTGGCCCTGCTTTTGTCATGCGGTACAAGCGATACCCCGACGGTGGCGGCAGGGCCGCTGAACGACGGCAGCGGTGAGAGGACACAGATCGTCATCATCAGCGACATGCACCTGGGCGCAGACACTGCCTATGCAGAGTGCATTCAGAATCAGGGTCCGATGGTAGAGCTTCTCAACGAGGTTGCGGAGTCCCCCACCATTCGCGAGCTGGTCATCGCGGGTGATCTCCTTGACGAGTGGTTCGTTCCGGCCACCACCGACACTTACGCCGGGAAAGACCAGACCGACTTCGTAGACCGGATCGCAGCCTCGAACCCGGAGGTCTTCGGCGCCATCAACCGGATCATCGAGGAGGGCAATATCCTGGTGACCTACGTGCCCGGCAACCATGACCTTGCCATCACCGCCCTGAATGTGGAACGAATCCTACCCGGCGTTCAGCAGGAGAGAGATGATGTTCTTGGGCTGGGGACCTACAGCCCCGTTGACCATGCGGAGATCGCCATCGAGCACGGCCACCGCTACAACATCTTCTGTGCTCCTGATCCCCTCTCCAATGCAGCGGTTGCACCCGGCTCGATTCTTCCTCCCGGGTACTTCTTCACACGTATCGCCACCCTCCATGTCATTCAGGGCTGCGAGACGGCGGGTGACACACTGGCCGAGGTGACCCCCAACGCCGAAGGAGATGCAAGCCAGGGGCTGGCTTATGCGTACTGGGCCGTCTGGAAGGGCCTGATGGAGTCTCTCCCCGTGGAGAACACCTTCGACGACAAGATCATAGTGACCAACATCAACGGGTTTACCGAAACCTACTCCATCAACGACCTGCTTCCCTTTCAGGAGACTCCGGGCGGGTATATCGACATGAACCTGTACAAGGGCTCCCTGGACAGCTGGGACGAACGACAGACCATCAATCATGTGCCTGTTCATATTGCCACAATGCAGGCTCTGACCGAAGCTGCTTCCGACACCGGGACCGACGATCAGGCTAACCTCCAATACTTCTCGAACCCCGACTCCGAGGTTCGGATCGTTGTCTTCGGCCACACGCATGTGGCAAAGATCATTCCAGGCGAGAACCTTGCCGGGCAGAAGACCATCTATGTGAACTCCGGCACCTGGATCGACAGCAACCCGAGCGGCAGCACCATGAACTTCGTGGTGATCACTCCGCAGGGCTCTGATACCACCTCCCAGACCACGGTGAAGCTGTTCTGCATGAATGAAGGCGCCATGGAGGAACTGGCTGCAGATTCCCTAAGGCTGTAATGCCCGGTAGACGATAACAGCAGTTCAGGATGCAGCGTGCGCCCCGGCGCTGCCATCTGGAAGCGGAACCAGCTTCCAGCCGGCGTATCGCGAGACTTGCCGGAATGGTGAATGAGGAGGGCAACCTCCATGAAATCTCAGGGCAGGGAGACAACATCCCTGCCCTGAATGCTTAATCGGCCTTCGGGCGGTTAGATCATTGTTTTTCGGGAGAGATTGCGGGGTAGCTGGTCTTACCAAAGTAGTTTTGCCGGATTGATGGGGTCCCGGGATTGATACAACAGGGCACTCTGCCGAAAAAGCGTTCAATGGTAACAGAGGTAAATGCCAGACTGTACCGGATCAGATGTCTGAAATGTTTCAACATGATATCAGGGTGTCAGCGGTTCTTTTCTGTGTGTCTTCACCGCCGTATATGATACATCCCATACCCTCTGTCCCGGATACTTTTCGCCAGTAATCAATTCGCCTGATTTGATCTCTATCGGTATAAGCCCCGACTCTCTTTCAAGAAGGAGATCAACAGGTTACTCCCATGAATATCTTCCCTGGCCCCACCACTGAAAACCCTACCAGGAAAGTGCTTCTTCGCCTGAAGAGTCCCACTGAAAAATTCCAGTGTTTCCTACTCGCCCCCGGGTAAGGCTGAATTCCGGTAACCGTTTGCAGACTTACGGCTGAGGTTTTTGTTCCTGTGTCTCATTCTTACCAAAGGGCATAGATGCTGAGTTCCGCACATGCGTATGTTGATATTCAGTGCAAATCTCAAGTACAACTTGACAATTGCACGAATATTTTTCATTCTTCCCTTATGCTTAGAGAAAGACTGCTGAAGAGAGAACTTGTGCAGAGCGCCGCCGAGTATCCGGTGGTTACCGTTCTGGGGCCAAGGCAGAGCGGCAAAACCACACTTGTGAAGATGACCTTTCCAAACCTGCCTTATCGTCTTCTCGAAGCGCCAGACATAAGGAGAATTGCTGCTGAGGATCCCAGAGGTTTCCTCATGGACAGCAAAGATGGAATGATAATTGACGAAATACAGAGGGTGCCGGAGCTTCTTTCATACATACAGGAGATAGTTGACAGCGAAAGTCGCCCCGGCCGTTTCATTCTTACCGGGAGCCACCAGCCCCGGATCAATCAGGCAGTCAGCCAGACACTTGCAGGGAGAACTGCCATATTGACCCTGCTGCCTTATTCACTTCCGGAAATAAGGGGCAAACAGCAGTTTCTCGACCCATTCGAGCTTTGCTGCAGGGGTTTTTATCCCAGGCTTCATGAACAGGGTTTGAAGCTTGGCAGATTCTACTCCGGATATGTTCAGACTTATCTTGAGCGGGATGTGAGCGCCTTGATCAATCTGAAAGATCTGGGCAGTTTCCAGACCTTTCTGAAGCTATTGGCCGGCCGTGTGGGACAGCTGATAAACTACAGCAGCCTTGGGAACGATACCGGTGTATCATCCACTACCATAAAGAGTTGGATTCAGGTATTGAAAGCATCATTTCTTGTTTATGAATTGCCCCCTTACCACGCGAATGTTAGAAAAAGGCTTGTGAAATCATCGAAGCTTTACTTTACTGACACCGGTATTGTCTGCTATCTGCTGGGAATATCGAATGCCGGGCAGCTGGAAAGAGACCCGCTGCGAGGGGCCATTTTCGAAAACCTTGTCGTTATGGAAATCGTGAAACAGGAGTTGAATGACGGAGAAAGACCGGATCTGTATTTCTACAGAGATTCCCATGGCAACGAGGTGGATTTGCTGGTGAAGCGGGGACGAAGCATTATCCCGGTGGAGATAAAATCGGCGGCAACCTTCAAGACAGCTTTCGTGAAAGGGATTCAATCTTTCAGTGAAACAGCAGAAGGGGGATCCCTTCCCGGATATGTGCTGTACAACGGGGATAAAGACCTTTCATTCAGGGACACTCAGGTCATCAATCCCTTCAGAAAAGACACTTCCCAGGCAAAATTCCTGGACATGAAATTCCGGTGAACAGGACCGTTCAGGGTTGGCCGTTGCAGCAAGTGTTCCCGCTTCCTCACCGGGGGCAGGACTTTCGGGGCGTTCGGAAACGCCGAGCTTATCTGCACACAGTTCTGATCTGTACTTTGCCACCTCTGTGCATGCGGCCGTTCATTTCAGGCCCAGGGATGAAGGAGAGTCAGGCAGGCTGCGCCTTGTCAGATGTCTGAAATGTTTCGCCAGGATATCAGGGTGTCGGCGGTTCTTTTCTGTGTGTCTTCACCGCCGTATATGATGTATCCCTTTTCCTCTGTTCCCGATACTCCGCGCCAGTAATCAATCCCCCTGAAAAAATCTCGGTTGGGGGTGCGGCCTGATTTAATCTCTATCGGTATAAGCCCCGATTCTCTTTCAAGAAGCAGATCCACTTCGTTCCCGATCTTGTCTCTCCAGAAGAACAATGCCGGTTCTTTTCCCAGGTTGTATGCCTGTTTCATGAATTCTGACACCACCATGCACTCGAAAAGACCTCCCCGGGCGAAGTGTGTTTCCATCTGTGCTGCGGACTTGATCCCAAGCAGATATGCGGCCAGACCGGTGTCATGGAAAAATAGCTTCGGGGTTTTTACCAGACGCTTGTTGAAGCTGCCATGGTAAGGCTTCAGAAGAAATACTACATAGCTGGCTTCCAGTATGGAAAGCCATTTGGATGCGGTTGTGTGGGAAATTCCGCAGTCATTCGAAAGTGCTGAAAAGTTTACCAGATTGCCCACCCTGCCAGCACAGAGTCTGACAAACAACTGAAAACGGCTCAGATCACCGATGTTGCTTATGGAACGGACATCCCTTTCTATGTAAGTGTTTACATAACTCGGAAAGAAATCATCCGGTGAAAGCTCTTCACTGTGAATCACGGGATAGAATCCCCTGTAGAGAAAAGATTCATAGCTTTCGGCGTTGTGGTTGGTACGGAGTTCATCGTATGAGAAAGGCAGAAGCTTCAATACTGCGGTCCGTCCAGCAAGAGACTGGGAAATACCCTCCAGAAGCAGGAAATTCTGTGACCCTGTGAGAATGTATCTGCCTGGAATTCTGCTGCTGTCAACGGCTGTCTGTATGTATGAGAACAGCTGCGGAACATGCTGGGCTTCGTCAATGACTGCTTCAGGGTAAGTGCTAAGAAACCCTCTGGGATCATCCAGGGCGAATGATCTCATGTCCGGATCTTCAAGGGAAACATATGCTTTTTCAGGGAAAGCATTCCTCACCATGGTGGTTTTACCGGATTGCCTTGGCCCGGTAACCGATATCACAGGAAACCTTTGTGCCAGATAGAGCAGTTTTTCCGTTTGACGCCGTCTGATCATGTTTTCCTCCCGGTTGAAGATAGCGGTTTCACGGACAAATTGCAACTCCGAAATGCAATTTGTCCGTATCCAGAAGGAAAGACTGTCTGTTGAGGTTCTGGGGATGACTTCGTCGTTCCCGGCGATGCGAAGCAATCCATGGCCTCAATTTCGAAAGCCTTCTCTGGTAGTTAATCTATTTCAGGCCTGTGACAGGCCATGATTTTCCCCCGGATGCCCGGGTGCAATTCTGGATTTCGATGAAAACGAGAATGTCGTTGGTATAGAATTCCTCAGAATATCTGAACGAGCTACAAAAGAAGAACTATCTAATTTGCAGTTTCAGACTTCCTGAAAATGCCCCTTGCTGCTTGAGTGAATGGTACGTTGCACAAGCATTTCCAATCGGCCTCCGCTTCAGCAGTATTGCAAGCTGGATTTCCAGAGACTCGTAAGCAGGCACAGAACAGAATAAGCGCCGGATACAGTCATGGTATTCGTGTGATTTATAACTTCGGTTCCCTGCAGGAACGAAGCAGCGTTCAATGTGGCCAGTAGCTTCTTGATGAAAGACTATATGTAATCCTTTTCGCAGAATGAACATAGGGCTGGTCGAAAGGTACTGCACCTTTCCGGCGGTGGAGAGAACAAGGCTGTTCCGGCATGATGCCGGAGTTGCATCGCCTGGTCGACGCCAGCTTTCCTGGCAAAGGCTGAAGAAAATCTACCAGGACCTGCCTGACAAGCGGTGGAAAGTTCCAGGCTTTAGCCTCGAAGTCTTCCAGTATGTGAC
>Ga0180007_10000276_pt1 | contig 92153 bp, 68 predicted proteins | sample MM_PC_MetaG_FD_121122 | JGI IMG/M metagenome (GOLD analysis project Ga0180007, IMG submission 121122) | Groundwater microbial communities from the Aspo Hard Rock Laboratory (HRL) deep subsurface site, Sweden - MM_PC_MetaG | ecosystem: Environmental > Aquatic > Deep subsurface > Groundwater...
AAGGACTTTTTGTTGACAGAGCCAATATTATTCTCAGCGGCAAAAATATCGGCACGGTTTCTGTATTTGTAACTCCCAGGCTTGTGGAAGAGTATCTCCGGAACTTTCTTCTGTTTATCGTGGTCAGCATCATAGCATTAAATATTTGTCTGGTTTTCGTTATATTTCAGCTTCTCAGCAGGACGGTCATTAAACCGCTAAAGGCTATTGAATCTTATGCCCTGAAGGTCGGAGCCGGAGATCATGAAGAAGCCCTTATCCAGGGAGATCGATTTTTTGGCGAACTTGAGAACCTCAGGTGTTCGATTTTGCTGATGACTCAATCGCTGAGTGAGGCACAACAAGAGCTTATCCGCAAGGAGAAGCTTTCCGTTATCGGCCAGCTGTCGGGGATTGTCGCCCACGAGATACGCAACCCCCTCGGAGTTATGAACAATGCGGTCTATCTTTTAAACACCTTGATGCCCAACGCCGATGATAACGTGAAAAAGTATCTGGACATGATCAAACATGAGATCGACAACTCCCAGCGCATCGTCTCCGACCTTCTCGATTTTGCCCGCACCAAGACGCCCCAGATCAGTCCTATTGCCCCAGGCACTCTGGTAACCCAGAGCCTCGGCAAATCCCACATCCCCGAAAACGTCTCAGTTAAAACAAATATTTCAGAAACATTGCCGGAGCTTCTCGTAGACCCCTTCCAGATGGGGCAGGTGCTTCGCAACCTTTTTACTAATGCCATCCAGGCCATGCCGGGAGGTGGAACGCTCACAATTGCTACGCAGCGGGTTTCAAGTTCAGGGTTAGAACCCTCTTCTTTGCAATCTGCAACTTGCAACTTACAACAGGATTTCGTAGAAATCCTTGTGAAAGATACCGGTGAAGGAATAACTCCGGAAAACATGAAGAAACTCTTCCAGCCTCTCTTTACCACTAAAGCAAAGGGTGTGGGGCTGGGACTGCTAGTTTGCGAAAACCTGGTGAAAGCAAACGGCGGCAGGATCGAGGTGAAGAGTACGGTAGGTATTGGTACAACATTTACAATAAAATTTCCCATTTCAGAGAGAATCTAGATGAGTGAAAAATTAAAAGTTCTTGTGGTCAATGTATTTATCGATATGGAACGGGAATACAGGCTGGTCGTCCTGCTTGCCTTAAAGCTTGGCAAGGTTAACGGTGAAGATGTCCTGAAAGCTATTCGCGCCAGACACCCTACCAAAACAGTAATTATGATTACCAGTTACGAAATGGAGATGGCCGATTTAATCAACAAAGAATATCAGATCGGGGCATAGAACTTTCTCCATAAACCTTTTGAAATCGATGTGCCTATCGAATATATTATGGAGATAACTCGTAAGAAACTCCAGTCGTTTCACGCAGAGAAAAACACTGATGAGGTTGCTGCCATGGAAAAGAAAAAGATCCTGATTATAGATGACGACCTGAATATCAGAATAACCCTTTCAGATATCCTGATATTAGAGGGCTATGAACCATTTACAGTCGAAAATGGGGCGGCGGGGCTTGAGTTTTTGAAACAGACCTCTGTAAATGTGGTGCTAATAGATCTTGGACTTCCGGATATGCCAGGACTTGATGTTCTCTCCACGGTAAAGGCAGAACATCCCTCTACAGAAGCCATCATACTGACCGGCAATACTTCACTCAATTCCGCAATTGAGGCCACAAATCGGGAGGCATTTTCTTATCTGTTGAAACCATACGGAATTGACCAGATTTTACTGCACATCCGAAGGGCAATGGAGAAACAACAATCTGAAGAAGCTTTGCGCATCTCCAGGCAAATACTGGAAGATGTAACACAGGGCATTACGGAAAGCATTTTCCTAATCTCCAAGGACTATAAAATCAGGTGGGCAAACAAGACAGCATTGAACAATATAGGGCTCAAAATGGATGAGATTGCTTCTAATTGCTGTTATGACGTCATCCATCACCTGAAATCTCCCTGCGAAAATTCTCCAGAACCATGCCCTTTGAGCGAATTGCTGGCAACCGGCATCTCAAGAACAGTTCAACAAGTCCATGTTGATAAAGAAGGGAACAAGCTCATCACAGAGGCTAACGTTTATCCGGTCAAGAATGATTCAGGAGAGGTTAGAGAAATCGTTTATGTATTAAAAGATATAACCGAACGCGTCAGAATGGTGGAAGAAATCGCAGACAAAGTCAAGCAACTGGAGGCATCCCTCAGCAGGGTGAAGCAGCTCGAAGGCATTATTCCGATCTGCATGTACTGCAAAAAAATACGGGATGACAAAGAAGAATGGAGCAGAGTTGAGGAGTACATTACGGAGCATTCGGAAGCGAACTTCAGCCATGGCCTTTGCCCGGAATGTGAGAAAAAAATGCATGCAGAGCTTGATGATGAAGAAAATATTGATCAGCCCAAATAAACAGGGTTGTAATCTGAGGTGTACATCTTCATAGCATTTACAATAATAGAGATGCGGAAATGAGAAGGCTATGTTGGGCAATGCTATTTATGCAGGTGTTACTACCATGGCTAGCATTTGTGAAAAAAGCGATCTGCTGATCTGCTATGGAATGGGAGTGCCTTTATGGGATCACATATGTTGATTTCGTTTCCCCTTGTGGTTCAGTCTTATTCGCTTCAGGCCTTTCTCAACTGGAGTTTGATATTTTTGCAAAAGCCCGGCCCATCTTTGTTGCTGGTAAATCTTTAACTAACCGGTGAAATTTTGTTAATATGAATTCATTAACTTCATAAGGAAAAACAATGATTAACCGGGAAAAAGCGTTTGAACTTTTGCATAAGCATCTCATTACTGAAAATCTGCGACGGCACTGCTTGGCAAGCTCTGTGGTCATGAAAGCAGTTGCCCAGAAACTTGGGCAACCCGCAGAAGACTGGGAAATTCTCGGCCTGCTGCACGACATGGATCTTGATATCACTAAAGGTGATATGAAAAGCCACGCCAGAGTTGCCGTCGATCTTTTAAGCAGCGAAGGTCTGCCGGAAGATTATCTGCATGCCATACTGGCCCATAACGAAGAAAGCGGTGCAAAAAGAAGCAGCGTGCTCGATCATGCGCTCGCAGCCTCAGAAAGCATTACCGGACTGATCGTTGCCTGCGCCATGGTTTACCCTGACCGCAAGATTTCTTCGGTTAAAACCAAGTCAATCGCCAAACGCATGAAAGAAAAACGCTTCGCCGAAAGCGTATCACGCGAAAACATTCTTGAATGCGAGAAGGCAGGAATACCCTTCACAGAGTTTGTCGACCTTGCGCTGGCTGCAATGAGTTCGATCGAAGACAAACTTATCAACTGATTGCCAGAAGAAAAAAAAGGTATTTTATAATGCAGACAAAGCAAGCAAATCGCCGGACAATTATTACTGTTGGACTACTTCTAGCACTGCTGGCAGCCACCTCACTGACCGGCTGCCTGGATTTTTTCGGCACGCAAGCGCGAAAGCGTGATGAAAAGCTGAAAAAGCGTGACGAGCTCAAGAATAAAATAGCCAGGAACGCAGCCCTGTTTGACCAGCGAGACCGCCTGCAAGCAGAGATCAAGTCATTAGACGCTCAAATCAAGGTGCTACAAAGCTCACAGGGTGCGATGCTGGAGACTACAGGTGAATAAAACACTGCTGCTGATATTGATTTTAATGGCCATTTTTGGCACCGGCTGCAACATGGAACTCACTAGCCAGATCGAAGATGAAATACTTCATATCGACCAAGAAATTGAGTCACTCCATAGGCTCGAGTTTCAGCTGAGCAATATTCCAGAAGAAATCGAAATCCTTCGCGAACAGGTGGTGCAAAAACGAGGCGAACTCAAAAAATTCAAAAAGAACCACCCCGATGTTGTCGAGTTCGCAATTCCGCAACTGAACACAGGCAAATAAGCAAGAATTGCCAAGACTTTATCCATAGTCAAATTAGCAAATCATATTATTGACTTTGTCTGCCAACGATGGTAATATACCCATTGCGCAAAGGCTCGTAGCTCAGTTTGGTTAGAGCACCACGTTGACATCGTGGGGGTCAGCGGTTCAAGTCCGCTCGGGCCTATTTTTTATCCCAATTTTGTGGAGCATATTCTTGTCAGTCACCAGCCCTATGCTCGATAATATAAGAATCGTTCTGGTCGAACCTCAGGGTGCACTCAACGTCGGCTCAACCTGCCGCGCCATGAAGAACTTCGGGCTCAGCCACCTTAGCGTGGTCAGACCAGGCTGCCAGCTTAATCTCGACGCCGTTAAAATGGCCATGCATTCTACCGACATTCTTGAGTCCGCGCGTATCGTGCAGACCATTCCAGAAGCGATAGAGGGAAGCCTGCTGGTGCTTGGCACCGCCAACCGCCGCGGCGAATACCATGAACCAAACCTGACCGTTCAGGAAGGCATGCTCAAAATCAGGCAGGTTCTTGACAAAGGGCCGGTTACGATCATGTTTGGCCGCGAAGAATGGGGCCTGACCAAAGAAGACCTGGTCCACACCATGGGCACCATGCGCATAGTAACAGACCCGGAGTGTACTTCGCTCAACCTTTCGCAGGCAGTGCTTTTAATTGCCTACGAACTTTACCAGACCTTTGGCAACCCGATGCCACTACCAAACCCCTTTGCTGATGACCCATACGAGCAACCCGCCACCACCGAAGAGCTTGCAAGACTATTTAACCACATACAAGCAGTAGTGACCATGTGCGAATTTAAGCCACTGTTAAATGGCGACGGGATTATACAGATATTCAGAACGTTTTTTCACAGATCAAGCCCCACCCTGCGTGAAGTTAACCTGCTGATGGGAGTTTTTTCCAATCTGCGCGGGTTCATGAGAAAATTCGTTAAAGACCCGCTGTAGCCTGAAAAGTGCTTCGCAGACTGCGCACTTCACTAATAATTCAGGGTAATTTTTGCATTTCGTGCTCGATTGGGGTTCTTGCAATATTCAACAACAGAGAGATCTCTCCCTTCGGTCGAGATGACAGAAATGGTAAAATTTGTGGTAGATTAGACAGCGTCTTGCTGTCAATTTTCGGATTATGGGGCTGAGAGAGCGTGCTGGTTTTAACTTCTAACAAAAGGCAAACAGGCTTTGTCTGGGTGTTTCTTCTCGCTGTCTTACTGCTCACCCCGCTTTTCTGGTTGAACCAGCTGCTCGATGAATTGCGAGTTAAAGACGAAAACTCACTCGACATACAGGCGCGAGAGCGCCTGATCAATGAAATGGCTGATTACCAGGATCGCTTCAGACCTGACAAGCACCTGGCAATGGCTCTTGAAGACATGCGCTGCGAATTAGGCCTGGAGAATCCCGAAGAGCTTGTCAGGCCACTGAGCCCCGCTGCCAATCAGGATCCAATGCTGATCCGGAATTATTTTCCGGCAAGAGCCAGCGCCTTTCTGAAGGCAAAATACAATATACTGCCGCTACTTATAATCGCTGTTGACTGTGATATGCAGCACATCTTTTCGTGGTATTCGCAGAAGCTCTTTTTAAACGAGACTCAGCGGTATAAGTTTGAAGAAGCGGCTACATACTGGTTGGTTTTTGGGCAAAGAGAAGTAGTCAACGAACTTGCTTCAACAAAAGATCTAAGATTGATTAAGGCTTCTCAACGCTCTTTGGCCGGCGACCCGTCACAAAACGCTCACTCTGCATTTACCAACCTTTTCAATGAACACATCTCTGTCTTCAGCTCCCCACCATCCACACCAGGAGTCTGCCGCACTTTCTTCTCGAATCGATTTGGCAGCCAGCGTTCTTACCAGATTTCCCACCTCGTCACCAGAAAGAAAGGGAATTCTGTCAGCATGCTTGCGAGCTATTACGCCATATTTAACAGTGCCGACATCTCGCCCACCAGCATGCTGAAGCACTCTTTTCAGTCAACAGACCAGGATCTCGATCGATTCATCGTCAAATCCCAGATTAAACAACCATATTTTGACTATATTGATGATCATCTTCTTTATTTTACTGGGTTTCCGGCGCATTACTTCACGCTCATCGAAGACTACGCCATTAAAAATCCGAACACGCGTAAATTGCTGGCTGAATTCGTAAATCAGCATGCTCTAGCAGTCAAAATCGACAAACGCCACCTTCAGTCGCCCTACGCGTTGGCACAAAAAATCTGCACAGCTGTTATCAAGATCGCTGTTCTGTTCTTTTTCGCACTACTTGTCAGATCGTTTATGAGCGACCTTGAACAAAGCATGAAACTCGCAAAGAAGCTGCGAATCGCAGTAGCCATAATTGTTCTGCTGCCAATTTCCGGATTTTTCCTTTTAAGCGAACAGATTCAAACGAGCAGTGGAAAAATGGAGCTGATTAAGTATCAAACCATCATAAAACAGCGACTGGATTTGCTTGACAAGATTATAAATGAGACTGACCCAAGGCTTGTCTTGATAATGCAGGGAATTAAAGCTCGACTGGCGGATGCGTATTTCGGTTTAAACGAAAACAGCACTTCAAGTGGTATCAAGCGTAGAATCTATCCTCCGGCAAAAGCCGCTTTAGTCGAGGTATCACTTGATCGCGAAGGCGAGAGAATTGTATCAAATCGAAAAGGATCACAGAAAGACAACGCAACACTTAGAATCGGGCTTTACGCAATTTTATCTGATCTTGGAGCTATTAACCGGGATTCAGCCGAGATAAAAACAATTCATAAACATCAATTATTTATGGCTGGACTGGCTGGGTCACTGATGAACCTCTTTGCGAACCCAGAAGCACTTGCACGAGAAAGTCTGCTGACCGATCATATCCTTTCTGCCTCTGCACTGTCACGCTCCAGCCACCAGTTGATCGCACATCCTTCACGACCAATGCAGCCAGTCGGAATTGTCCTGCAGTTCGTTGACGATTTAAATGTGTTCTTACAGCTTTACAAGCAACTTAACAGGCAGTCGCTACGCCTGTTCAGCGACTACGACAATATCTGTCAGATAGACTATGCTCTTGCCCTGCGTGGTTCGGATGCCCTGAGAGGCATGCAGGTTCCGTATGACAATGTTTCTTCCAGCAAAACTGCCAGACTGGCCGCGAACGCTTTGCAGCGGCGCACATCGAGCACCAGCATACAAAAAATAAATGGTCTACTGCGAATTAACAGTTGGATTTACACTAACAACTCGCCGGTGGTTATTGTTGCCACTGCGACTCTGAAGCCTGACGTCTCTAATCAGCTGTTATTCTGGATTTTGCCATGGGCATTGCTGGTTTATGCTTTTCTGGCAGTTACTTTGATTTCTGATGTGCTCGCAGATATTTTTCTGGCACCAGTAAATGCACTGCTGGAATTAGTGACCAGGTTGCGCAGTAACGACCTGTCAGCAAAAGTTGCCATCAGCAGCGGTGATGAATTTGAGGAGCTGGGAAATTCATTCAACAAAATGAGCGAAGGCCTCAGACAGCGCGAGAAAATGCGACGTTTTGTTTCTGAACGCCTGTTTGCCAGCCTCGAATCAGATGATGCCGACAATCGCTCAGGCAAAATCAGCATCAGCGTAATCAGCTCTGATATAAGAGGATTTACGGCACTCAGCGAACAGCATGCTCCAGAAGAGATTGTCAGTCTGCTTAATGACTACTTTTCCTGCATGGAAGAAGCACTAGGCCAGCATGGTGGCTCTATAGAGAAAATAGTAGGGGATGCTATTACGGCGGCTTTTTACCCTGATCCAGAGCTGCCATTTCACTCGGTGCGAGCCTGCCAGGCGGCCAAAGCCATGAAAAAAAGTCTGCAGAAATTCAATCAAGATCGTGAGCAGAACAACAGATTTTCAATAGAGAACGGCATTGGCGTCGCCAGCGGTGAAGCAGTAATGGGCTTTACCAAGAGTGATGCCCGCCGTCGCGAGTTTATTCTGCTCGGCGATGTAATGCAGCGCGCAGAGCACCTTGAATCGATGACCAGATGGGGAAAAAGCAGCAACATATTTATTGATCAAACTACCGCGAAGATGTCTGGCCAGTCGGTAGAACCGAGAAAAATCGGGGTCGAGCGTGACGAAACCATATACCTGGAACTGATTAATGATTGAGAAGCACCACAACATAATCAGCAGTAACAGATCCAGACCGATTCGGCTTCTCGCCATCTGGCTGTTTCTTATTGTTTTGCCGGCACTGGCCATGATTGTCGCCTTCGACCTTATCCTCAGCGACAGCGAAAAATATCTGTGCGATAAACTGAAAATCCGCATGATGCAGGAACTCAACGACTTTCGCGGGAAACTCAGCTTCAGTAATATGATGGAGCTTAAAATGCGAGCATTTACCTGTCGAAAATCGCTTGATTTCGCAGATGCACAGCAGCTTGCAGAGGCCATAAATACTGATCTTAAAATTCCGGCCTGCATTGTATTCTTATTGAACCCACAAAACAGCGATTTTTCATCGCACATTGCCGATTCAGTCAAATCGGCAACTGGCATGATATCGCGCACCATGCTGCGCAATTATCTGCAGTATTTGCCAGAGATCAACAGTAAAAACGAAAATTATTCAAGCACCGACAGAGAAAATGCTTCGACAAGCACGTCGTCTGAAGCAGCGTTTTCAAGGAGTCTGTCTTATCTGCGCGGTCTATTTGCTGCTGCCGGCAAGATTTCGCTTCAGTTTGACAAAGCTGTGCCGGTAATCTCGGGTAAACCGGCATTCGGACGTCTGATATTCTTTGCCATGCCACTAGCCGCTTCAAAGAACGCTGTAGTTGTCTTCCGTGAGTGCGATATAAAGCCAGATCAGCTCATCGACTTTGCTTTGAACAATAATCTTTTTGCAGATCTTAAGCGCAGCGTCTGCTATTTAAAAGAAGGCATGTCGTCTGTTTACCGACTTTCAGAAGAAATGCAAAGCTTTCTCGCCGGCGACAATGGCGGAATCATACTCAAAGGCATGGCTTCAGAGGAATATCTGCTGCGACTGGCAACTGAAGGCACGTTTTACCCATCCAACCTCGACAGGACTCTTGATAATCTACCGCTACTGCAAATCACAGCAACGGCCGACCTGCTGAGACATCCGTTGCGAAAGTTTCATGCGAAAGCACGCGCAGTCAGCCTTATTCTGGTTTTATTTGCCTCAATCACGCTGTTGCACATCTTCCTATTCGGCTATGGAAAAACGTTCAGAATTCGCAGTCGTTTGTTTGTATGCGTTTTTGGCGCTTCTATTCTACCTTTTTCAACTTTTATGACTGGAGTTATCTATCACGAGCACTTTTCTGAAGAATTTGAAAAAGCCGAGATCGCTCAGTATATGCAAATGCGCATGGATTTCATCAACAAATCATTCAATGCAAAGATTGAAGCAGAAGAGCTTAAGCTGGCAGAACTCAGCGAAACTCTCGGAAGACTTGGCTTGCCACAGACTCTTGCATATCTGACCAAATGGCAGAAAGAAAGCGCAGCAACGCTTGTGCTTCATAGCCAGGACGGAAATGAAAACATATTTACTTCAGATCCGGGAGCAAAACTTGGCCCGACCGAAATCGGCATGAAAGATATAACTTTTATGTCTCTCAAAGACTCTCTTGCTCCGGTAGAGCAAATGCAGGAAACTCCCGACAGTAATCTGGGGGCTGTCGGCTTTAAGATAAAGGGGCTGGGCATCGTTCTTGAGAACGTCGGAAGGCTGCACGACTCGTTATCGGACAACATCAGCACTGTTTTTTCTTCATTTCCGGTATATTTTGAAAACCAGCGATTTAACTCGCCAAAGGCAATGATGCTGGCAAAGTATTACACCACCGATATACTTAAAGCTTTTCTCAACGAGCATCCAGAAACAATCCGACCAGAAATCAGAGGCAATTACCGGATTAAAAACTGCATTATCCCGATCATTCAGCCCTCCAGGCTGCCAGACAAAAGCCAGGTATTTTCCGATGCCGAGCTTTCATTGGCAGATCTTGAACCTCTCGCGAGAAAAACTCTGCGGACAAAATCACTTACTACCTGGAACGACGGCAAAACGCAGGCTATTGCGGGTTATCACAATCGACTCCACTGCATTATCATTCAGGTTGCCAACAGAATTGAGAATAACCACTCAGTCGCCAGAACAGTAATATTACCAGGCGCGATATACTTTTTGCTCATGGTAATAACCATGGTAATTTTCATGTCAAAAATGCTTATGGAGCCAATCGAACTGTTAAAGACCGGGGCCGGACTGGTTGCCGAGGGTAACTACCAGCACTGTATCGAATTCCCGTCCGGTGACGAATTCGAACCGCTGACCAGCTCATTTAATCACATGACAGCCGGGCTGCATCAGCGCGACCTGCTTGCCAGCTATGTTTCACAGGACGTTCTTGAAGAAGTCAGCATCGACAAGACACTGGTGCCCGGGGGCGAAAGGGTTGAAGCCAGCGTGTTATTCTGCGCTCTGAAAGGCTTTAAAGACTTCAATCAAACCGCCAGTCCGGAAAAGATCGTAGCCGCTCTCGGTCTGCTGATAGAGGTTGCCGACCAGGCGGCAATCAATCATGGCGGCGTCATGGACAAGCTGATTGAAGACACGGTCATGCTGGTTTTCAGGCAGCGCAACAGTGAGAATGATCACGCAATCTCAGCATGTAAAGCGGCCATTGAGATAAGACGTGCATTTCCAATCGCGGCGGTGCCATTCAAAGTTGTTACCGGCATCGCATCAGGTCCGGCAGTATCAGGCAAAATCGGTTCCAAAACCGGCAAGCTCGACTTTACTCTGATCGGAAACCCGGTCAATCTGGCAGCCAGGCTTAAAGCACAGGCACACAAAGCAGAGAATACCGGCATTATTGCCTGCCCGGCTACGATCAGACTGATCAAGGGTCAGGCCCGCCTGCGCTTTATTGAACGTACAGAAATAAAGGGAAGATCCAGGACCTTCCCTTTATATGAGCTTATGGAATTGCGCTGATTACCAGCCGAGAATATAGGCGAAAATCAGCGGTGCAACTATGGTGGCGTCTGATTCAACGATAAACTTGGGAGTGTTGATGTCGAGCTTGCCCCAGGTGATCTTTTCGTTGGGGACCGCGCCAGAGTATGAGCCATAGCTGGTCGTAGAGTCTGACACCTGACAAAAGTAGCTCCAGAACGGAATTTTATCCATTTCCAAATCCTGATAAAGCATTGGCACAACGCAGATCGGGAAATCACCGGCAATGCCGCCACCAATCTGGAAAAAGCCAATACCCTTGCCGGCAGAGTTTTTTATGTACCAGTCGGCCAACCACATCATGTATTCGATGCCTGACTTCATGGTTGAAGTTTTGAGATCACCTTTGATGCAGTATGAGGTAAAAATGTTGCCCATGGTTGAGTCTTCCCAGCCTGGTACGATGATCGGCAGGTTTTTCTGAGCAGCTGCCAGCATCCAGCTGTTCTTCGGATCGATCTCATAATACTGCTCAAGCACGCCAGAAAGCAGCATCTTATACATATATTCATGCGGCAGATAGCGCTCACCCTTGGTATCTGCATCTTTCCAGATTTCATAAATGTGAGCCTGCAGGCGTCTGAAAGCTTCTTCTTCAGGAATGCAGGTATCGGTGACACGGTTGAGGCCTTTTTCGAGCAGTTCCCATTCGTCTTTAGGCGTGAGATCGCGATAATTCGGAACCCGGCGATAATGTGTATGCGCAACCAGATTCATGATGTCTTCTTCAAGGTTGGCGCCGGTACATGAGATTATGGCGATTTTGTCCTGGCGGATCATCTCTGCGAGCGACTTGCCAAGCTCGGCCGTACTCATGGCGCCTGCCAGCGTCACCATCATTTTTCCACCCTCTTTAAGATGCAGACAGTAGCCTTTGGCGGCATCGACAAGAGCGGCAGAGTTAAAATGCAGGTAATGTTCTTCGATGAATGACGATATTGGGCGTTGTGTCATGGCAATCTCCTGTTTCGCGGAAAGCGATTTTACTTTTGTATACAAAACGAATCTGTATGAGAATTTAATAACTCATAAACGCTGACAAATCAACCTCTGATTGTGCTTGCGTAATCGGCGCGCGATGTTTAATATGCCAGTTATGAACGAACAGGTGCATGAATACGCCATAGTTACCAAAGCGCTGAACCGCGAGTTCAAAGTTCGCCTCAAAGCCGAGGGTTTGCTCGCCAGTGTGCGCAACTTTTTTTCGCCGGCCAGCAAAACGGTTAACGCGGTTAACGACCTCGAACTGCAGATAAACAGAGGCGATATTGTCGGCTTTCTCGGCCCAAATGGCGCGGGCAAGACAACAACGCTGAAAATGCTTTCAGGTCTTCTGGTGCCAACCTCTGGCAGCATAGAGGTGCTTGGCTATACACCATTTAATCGCGACCACGCTTTTTTAAAGAGTATTTCGCTGGTGATGGGGCAGAAACAGAACCTCTGGTGGGATCTACCGCCAGTTGAGACTTTTGCCATCCATCGCCAGATTTACGGCCTGACCGATGCTGAATATAAAAGCCGAATCGACGAGCTGATAGCCATGCTTGAAATTGCAGATTGTCTGGAAACGCAGACGCGCAAGCTATCGCTGGGCCAGCGCATGCGCTGCGAGCTTGCCGTATCATTACTGCATCAACCGCAGATACTCTTTCTTGATGAGCCCACAATCGGTCTGGATATCATCATGCAGAAAAAGATACGCAGCTTTCTGCTTGATTACCACCGGCGTTTTAATCCAACAATTTTGCTGACTTCGCATTACATGGATGACGTCGCCGCGCTCGCACAGCGCGTAATCGTGATTGACCACGGCAACAAGGTCTACGATGGACACCTTACCGATCTCACCAACAAGCTTCACCCAGAAAAGATAATTTCGGTGCTTCTCAATGACGGAGAATTTGTCTGCAAACTTGAGGACGGCTGCCGCCTGATTCACCATGAAGGGCAGCATTACCGTTTCATGGTAAGCCGCAACAGGGTGCCGGAACTGGCAGCAAGGCTTTATGCCACTGGCAATATAGCTGATCTGACGATTGAAGACCCACCGCTCGAAGACCTGATTGGTCAGCTGTTTACCCCTGACTCGCAAAGCCGGTGAATATGGCAATGTTTAAAGCTGACGGCAAGTTCGCGGTTCTGATCGCCTATTTTAAGATCATTCTGACCTATCGTGCAATGATGCTGATCCACGCCATTCGCCTGCTGCTTTTGCCACTGGTATTGGCGTCAGCCTGGCTTTCGATCGAGAAAACAGCCAGCAACCCATATTCAGACTCTGACTATTTGCTCTATTATCTGTTGGTGCCTGTAATAATGAACCTTACCGACAGTCGCGTCGTCTTCAAGTTTTCACAGGCGGTGAAAGATGGCTCGCTCAATCGCGAACTGCTCAAACCTTTTCCACCGCTCATGAGCTATCTACTCGAAAGTCTGGCGAACAATGCTCTGCAATTGCTCTATCTGGTGCCATTCACTCTGGTTTTCTGGCTGTTTGTGCGTGATCGTGTCTTGCTTGGACATCTCAAACCCTCGTTATTGCTATTTTTCGTAGTGGCAATCATTATCGGCACACTGGCGCGCCTGGTTGTTTCGGGCTCGATTGCGCTGCTCAGCTTCTGGATAGAAGACGTCACCACACTCAATCTAATCCTTAACGGCGGCATCTGGGCGCTGCTCGGAGGCATGATCGTGCCGGTCGCTACTTTTCCTGAAAACATCAGGCATATCGCTGAACTGCTGCCATACCGATACATGCTGAGTTTTCCGATTGAAATCTTCAGCGGGCGGCTTAGCAACAGCGAGATTTACATAGGTTTTGCCACCGCGACTTTCTGGATAATTCTTTTTGCGATAATCATGCACATTATCTGGAAAAGTGGCTTAAAAACCTACACGGCTTACGGAGGCTAGAATGCGACAGGCATCAATTATCTTGCATCTCTGGAAAGCCACGATTATACAATCGATGGAATACCGCGCCAGCTTTGTTTTTGCGATAATTGCAAACTTTTTTGACTTTATATTCGGACTGTTGCAGTATCTGGTCTTCTTTACTGCCGCCAAAAGTATTGCTGGCTGGGACTCAGATCAAATGTTGGTCCTGTATGGCGTTTTCATGCTGGTTTTTGCGCTGCACTTCATTCTACTTTACCCTAACCTTGTAGCCATGGGCGACATGGTTAATTCTGGCAATCTTGATCTATTGCTGACCAAGCCGATTAATGCGCAGCTGGTGGTTTCGTTCAAAAGAATTTCGCTTGAAGAGCTTGGCAGCATCGGGACTGCAGCCCTGCTTCTTGGCTGGCAGTTTTATCGGGGCATCATTGTCGCAGATCTTGGAAACTTTTTGCTTTTTGGCGTCGGCATAATCACTTCGCTGCTGCTTATCTACTGTATGTTCTTGCTGCTAATATGTCTGGCAGTGCTCATGGAAAGACTCGACAACATGTCACAGCTTCTCTGGTCATTCTTTTCACTGGCCCGCTACCCGGTCGAGATCTACCCAAACCGCATCAGATATGTTTTTATGAGCTTTTTTCCGGTTGCGTTTATCGCCACCATACCGGCATCGGCTCTGCTGGGTCGCGCCAGCAGTGTCACGGTCTGGTCTGGATTCGCGCTGGCTATCGTGGGAGTTGTTGGGTGCAGCTGGCTGTGGCGTTGTACAATAAAGTCATACACATCGGCCGGCGGCTGATACTATTATTCGGTTTTTTTACTGAGAGCTTCGGCGGCAGACTTGAGTTTTTCTGGTAAAACAGGAGTCCAGCGCAGCTTAAGCTTATTTCCCTCGTATATACCCTTAAGCAGATAGTTACGGCGAATCTCGATCTGTACACTCTCCTCGCCGGCAGTGCAAAGATAACCATAGCTATTGCATGTAGTTTTCAAAAAATTTGTTGCCTGATCCGGACTGGTGCCAATACTGATGTCGCAAACACCTATCAATTCCTGGTCGGCCGAGGTCAAGCGCTGAGCATAAGGCGGTATGTCGAGATAACGAATGGCTTCGCCGTCGAAAAGCCTGATGTAATTCTTCTGACTGAAATACTGGTTGCCAAAGTAGACACCAACAAGGCCTGCGATTACTACGAACAGAAGAATCAAGCCGGCCTGGCCCGATCTTCCGACAACATTTGATTTCATACAACAGTCTCTCCTGATTGATACTCAATCCTACTATCGTCGATCAGCCTGCTTTGTTTAATGATAAGTCTTAATAATAAAAGGCGGCTCGCCCGTGATTCGGAGAGCCGCCTTTTGAAAACTTGTCCCTGTGAGCACTGCCACCTAAAGCTTATTTTCTGAGAATTACTCCGGTAGTTGGTGGCACGTTGTAATCGCCTTCTGCGGTATAAAGGCCGGCATCTTTAACCTTTTCGCCGTCACATACAACTTGCCAGACTCCACCGATCGGAAGCTTGAAATTCACCCAGTCCTTCGAATCGCCATTAAGCAAAACCAGAAAGTTATCCTTGCCTTTAAGAAACATGCCAAGACCGTTGCTGTTAGCCGGCTGAATCCATTCCAGGTGCTGACTATTGAGAGCTACAGCCTGTCTGAAATTCGGATATTTTTTGCGTAAGCCAATCAAACCGCTGTAAAGCTCAAAAATGTCACGGTTTTTATCTTTTACTGTCCAGTCAATGTAGTTGGTATTGTTGTCCTGATCGTATGAATTGTGATTACCGCCCTTGCTGCGGTTGAATTCCTGACCAGCATGAATCATGGGAACACCCTGCGCGGTGAGCAGAGTAATAGCAGCGAGTCTGGTCTTCTTTTTGTCGCCCTTGTAGAGATCGTTAAGAGTGTAGCCATCGTGAGCTTCAAGATAGTTGAGACTTTCAGATGGCTTGGCAGTCCACCAGAAGCAACTGCCGGCCATAACAGTCATCACATCGTTGCGACTGCCCTGACCGCTGATAAAAGAGCGAATTTTTTCGCGATAGTCATCGTTCCACTTTGACAGCCTGGTGTTTCTGAAGTCGCTCTTGCCCCACTGATTGCGCTGCCAGTCAGCAGCCCATGGCTCTGCGGTTAGAATGTTATCCTGTGGCAGTTCGTCAATGATGGCCTGCATGGTCTTCTTGTCGATAATTGTGCCCAGATCAAATCTAAAGCCATCAACATGAAATTCTTTTGTCCAGTATTTGAGGCTGTCTAGAATCATCTTGCTGGTCATCGGACTTTCGGTGCGCATTTCGTTGCCGCAGCCGGTGCCGTTCCAGTAGAATTTGCGGTCATCCATGAGCCGGTAATAGCCCGGATTGTCGAAACCCTTGAAATTAATTGGAAGCCCGCGATGATCGCCCTCGGCGGTGTGGTTGAAAACCACATCCAGAACTACGGCCATACCTTCTTTATGCAGCCCGTTGATCAGAGTTTTGAGCTCCTTAACTGCTTGCCCGGCCTTGCCGGTGGCAAATGAACACTCAGGTGCGAAAAAATGGCTGGTCATGTAGCCCCAGTGGTTGACGACTCCAGCATAGTTATTGTCGAATTCGTGAATCGGCATCAGCTGGATCACATTTACACCGAGTTCCTTTAAATGCCCAAGAACGCGACTTGTTCCCTTGCCATGCAACATGCCAAGATAACCACCCTTGTGAGGCCCTGTCACACCCGAACTGCCATGGGCAGTAAAGTCTTTTACGTGCATTTCGTAAATAATTGCATCTTTGCTGATCGGGCCCTTAAAGCCCTGGTCTGTCCATTTGAACGTGCGGTCAACAACTATGCTTTTGCCATTATGGTCAACATTAGCAAACGCGTAGGGATCTGAGAGCAGGCGTTCTGGATCGAACAAAAAGCCGGGAGTCTTTGGGCCATCGGCAGTGTAACCGTAATAAGTGCCGTAGAGTTCGCCCGGCAAAATGTGATGCCAGATCCCCCGGTTACTTTTTGTCATGACATATTCAACGCCTTTTTTGTCTGCAGCGTTTTTGAAAATATGCAGCTTCACTTCGGTAGCATCTGGAGAATAAACAGAAAATGCAGTGTTGCCCTTGATCACATACGCGCCCAGTTGCGCGTCGCTGCGAGTGTTACTGCGCGGAGCCGTTGTACTGGTTCTGGCAAGCATCTGCACACGTTCACTGACGTTAGTGTCAACGCGGGCGAGATTACCGGCAAACTCTTTACGCAATGCCTGAATGGATTTGAGGTTTCCCATCAGTCTGGGATTCTCTGTCTGAGCCAGGTATTTTACCCGGGCTTCGAGTAAATTGAGACTCTGTTCAAAAGCCCGCTTTTCTGTCTGGTTGGTTACACGGTAACCGTAGAGTTTGATCTGCTGCGCAGCTCTTTCGGCCTGCTCAGGCGTCTCAATTTTGGAAAAAAGTCGCTTAAGGTTGTCAACGCTGGCAGATTCTTTTGAAAAAGCAGCGGCAGCGGCGGCACCTTTGATACCCGATTCGCTGATTGCGCGGCGAGCCAGATGCATATCTCTGGCCATGCGGTTGATATTTTCAACCAGTTGTTGGTCAAAATTTGCCGCAAAAAGTGTTGTCGAAACCAACAAAGCCAGTAGCAGACATAAGTATCTTCGAACAGAAGTCATGTACATCATTTGCCTCCAAGTTCGCATTGTTAATGTATTTTGTAATTATACCAATTTTAACCTGAAACGTCAGGGGTAAACCAATAAAAATACAGCAGAGGCAATAAATGTATTTAAGCAACCACAACCTGGCCTGAACTGCCATTGTTGATGTCAGAATATTTTTGCACATCAGAGAATTTTCCAGACAAAAAAAACTCCCGCATCTCTACGGGAGTTTTTTCTTGTTTTGTCATTCGACGCTCAGATGAATAATTGTTCCACCATCGTCACCACCCTCAACCCGCAAGACTTTCAAGATTCCCTCTCTGGATTTCTTAAAGCGTTCCTGCAGCGTCAACAGGTCTTTATCAACCTTCTTTACATTCAGACCAAAAGTGACCAGATCTTTTTCAAAGCGCTTGGTCATGCGTCTCAAGTCTTCAATATCAGAAACCGTCAAATTACAGCGCTTCACAGCCTGACCAAAGTTTGGAGCCAGACCAATTTCTACGACGTTGTTAATAACGTGCTGCAACAGTCTGATGGCATAATACTTGTCCAGCGGCCGCATGCGCACAACGGTACGGGTAGCCTGGTTTTTAACCCAGCCTTTGCGCAGGTAATTATTCATCACGGTGTGAAATTCATCGTTGTCGGCGATTTTGGGGGATGGATTACTATCCCAGATTATCATACTGCGCCGCGAGGTCATGGTTGGTCTGGTCTGGTCGCGTTTAAGCGGTTCGGTATTAGGCGGAATCCGCAGCGAAATAGTGACCTGCTTATCCTTGATGTCTTCTGGCATGGGTATGCTGAGAGTCGAATCAGCACTGACCGAATAGGTGAAAATACCGGCAAGAACAGCCATTATTCCTAGCGGGACAAGAGTTCTCAGGCCCGGAATCATAATTTTCATGGACATACCTCCGTTGCAATCTTATTCATCGCAGGCTATCGGCAGACCGTGCGAGTTTATTAACTGATTGCGAAAATATGTCTGAATTACTGACTCAAACGTCGATTTCGAGCAGGCGATTCGGCGTTAAAGTGAGTCGCAAAAGGCCATTGGGTTGAACCATAAAAGTGTCTTCGATTCTGATTCCGCCCCATCCGGGCAGATAGATACCGGGCTCGACCGTAAAAAACATACCAGCCGCAACCTTATCGACACACCTTTTTGACAGGGAAGGCGCCTCGTGAACATCGAGACCAAGCGAATGTCCGAGCCCATGGCCAAAGTTCTCGCCGTAACCGGCATCAGAGATAATCTTCCGGGCTGCAGCATCGACCTTGCGGCATACGACGCCGACTTTTAGTGCTTCGATTGCCTTTGTCTGAGCCTGCAACACTGTATTGTAGATTTTCTTGAACTTAGCTGTAGCTTTGCCCAGAAAAACTGTGCGAGTCATATCAGAATGATACCCTCCAAAAACGGCACCGAAGTCAATTTTCACCATTTCTCCGACTTTAAGCTTGCGTGAAGAAACCTGCGCATGTGGCCGAGATGAATTGGGGCCAGAAGCGATTATCGTAGCAAAGCTGGGATCCTCTGAACCGCGCATTTTCATAAAAAATTCGAGATGCGCAGCCACTTCAGTCTCACGCATGCCTGGTTTGATTACTTTCATCAGTTCGGCAAAAGAATCATCTGCGATACGAAAAGCCTTTTTAAGGCAGGCCAGCTCATCTGCATCCTTGATCTGCCTGAGATTTTCAACCAGCCCGTCGACCGGCACCAACTGAACCTTGAAATGCTCGGAATAAGCAAGAAACAGGTTCAGCCTCATGCTCTTTTCTATGCCAAGATCAGTTATTTTTGCTTTCTTTATCTCTTTAGAAAGTGAATCAGCCAGACTCTTTTTGAACACCACAATTCTTGCCACATTGCCGATCTGCGCGACACTCTGTTCCTTGTAGCGAAAATCAGTAAAGAATATAGTATGTTGACGCGTAATCAAAAGAGTTCCGCACGACCCGGAAAACCCTGATAAATATTGAACATTGTTCGGGCTAGTAACAAGAAAAGCCTGGTAATTGTCGGTAAAGCTGTTGCGTAACTGACTGATACGTTGGGCGTGATTCATTTTCGCCTTTTCTCCTTTAACAATGGTCAGGAAGATTGATTTTTGCCTGCTACATAGGAAACTACTGGTCGACCGCCGAAAGAGCTGCGTGCCAGAATATCAACGGCATCAGGTGAGGGCGCAATCATGGTAATTGCCATGCGCGTCTGGTCTAGAATTTCTTTTGCTACGTTTTTAATATCTTCAGATGTGGTCTTAAGATAGGGTAACAGAGTGTTTTCTGGTAGCTTTGGCTCTACATCATACAAAAAACCAGTCGAGAGGCGATTCATGCGGTTGGTTGTGCTTTCCAGCGCTATCAGCATATTGCCCTTGAGCTGTTCGCGGGTATCATCAAGCTCTTTATCGGACAACCCGCGCGTGGCAACCTTTTCAATCTCGGCATGAAACAGTTCGAGAACCTTTCCGAGATGCTCCATTGAGGTTCCAGCGTAGATACCGAGCAGACCGGTTTTTTTAAACGATGTGTGATATGAGTAAACGGTATAGGCCAAACCGCGTTTTTCCCGGATTTCCTGGAAAAGGCGACTGCTCATACCGCCACCAAATGCGGCATTAAGAATTGTTAACGCAAAGCGGCGACTGTCTGAGAATGAAACACCCGGCGTGCCGAGGGTTAGATGCACCTGTTCGATATCTTTCTGGTAGATCGACACATCACAGGTCGGTTTTGGCAACGTCTCTCGCGGACTAAACGAGCCTGAACGCAGTTTTTTGAGTTTCTTCTCGATCATCATTTTGAGCTCATCCCAGTCAAAGTTACCGGCAACACAAATCATCAGGTTCCCGGTGACATACTGGCGATTGAACACTTCATAAATTTTGTCACGATCCATGGCAGAGACAGTTTGCGCAGTCCCGAGAATCGGGCTGCCGAGGCGCGCATTTTTCCAGATATTCTGACTAAGCAGCTCATGAATTATCTCATCGGGAGAATCTTCGTACATCTTGATCTCTTCAAGAATGACGCGGCGTTCGCGTTCGAGCTCTTCAGCAACGAACTGCGAATTCATAACCATGTCAGAAAGAACATCTACTGCGACATCCAGACGGTCTTTTACAACTCTGGCATAGTAGCAGCAGTAGTCTTTTGCGGTAAAGGCGTTCAGATAGCCACCGATGCGATCGAATTCGCTGGCAATTTTTCTGGCTGAGCGTTTTTTAGTACCCTTGAAAAGCATGTGCTCGATAAAATGTGAGACTCCTTCTACTCCTTCGGTCTCATAGAGCACGCCACTTTTGAGGAACATTCCGATTGAGACACTCTGCACAGTATCAAACTTTTCGGCGATAACCTCGATACCGTTGCTCAGAGTTTGTTTCAGATATGGTGTCAAATTATTACTCCAGTTTTTGAGGCTGCGAACTGTCTGCTTCTGAATCAGAAGTAGAGTCTGAAGACGGCTGCGAATTCTCTGCCGTATCTTCTGTTATCGGCATAAGTCCCTGACTGTCGTTGAAATCTTTTTCGTTCTGTTGCAAATCGCCAGCCTGCTCAGCTTTCTGGCCTTCCGGGGTCAGTTGATCAGGAATATCAATTGATGGAACCGGCAGCTCCTTCAGGCTCTTCATACCAAAATAGTATAAAAAATCCTGAGTTGTCGAATAAAGGCGAGGTTTACCGATTACCTGCTTTTCACCAGAAACAAAAATCAGCTTCTTTTCGAGCAGAGTTGAAACAACACCATCACAATTTACACCACGAATGGCATCGATCTCGGCCTTGGTAATCGGCTGTTTAAAAGCGATAACCGAAAGAGTTTCGAGGGCAGGCAACGACAGCGAAACCAGTTTCTGGCCGTCAAGCCGCTGAATGAACTGCGAAACCATGGCCTTGGTTGCAAGTTGCACACCATTTTCGAGAATAGCAATCTGCAGACCGCTGCCTTCGTCGGCATCATATGCTTTTTTGCGGGCTTGAACAATCTCCTCGGCCTTTTCTACACTTACCCCAAGAACTCCGGCAAGCTTTTCAAAAGATATCGGACGATTCTGCACCAGCAACAAACCATCGAGAGCAGCGCACAGCAGCGAAAAATCGACCTCGACGACAACCTCAACGACAGTCTCAACTTCTTCACCATGCACCATTACGTTGTCTTCGCTTATCTGAATTTCCTGATCATTCATCGCTGTCTCCTGAGGCATAGTTGATTATTTCGTCGCTGAAACTGTCCGGTTGATCTTCCGGCAGCTCTTCTTTATCGATTTTTACCGGCTTTACACCCGGTTTGAAAAGGCGTAATACGATGGGCTGGAAATTACCTTTCTGAGAAGGATTGAGCTCTCCAGCCTTGGTCATTTCAAGAATAGCCATAAATGACAAAACAGTTTCGTAACGACTGGGCGATTTTTTAATCAGTCGGTCAAAAGTCATCTCGCCCTTGCAGGTTTTGAGCAGCACCCTGATCTCATTTATCCGGTCGACAATGCCGATTTTTTCGAGCACTACTCGATGAATCGGCGGATTGATGCGACGGCGGACCAGAGCATGAAAAATACTCAACAGTTCACCAGGACCAATATTTACTTCAAGAATTTCTTCTGGTTGGCGCTCCAGGTCGGTACTGCGCGTAAAAATGCGCGACGCGCCCCGTTCCATCTCGCGCAGTTCAAGGGCAACCATCTTGAATTTTCGGTATTCAATCAGCTTTTCAACAAGGCTGGCGCGGGCATCTTCTTCATAGAGGCTTTCGTCAATATCGAGATCGCCGCTGCACATCTCGACGGGTTTTTCTTTGGGCAGCAGCATCTTTGATTTGATTTCGAGAAGAGTTGCCGCCATGACCAGAAATCCCGAGGCAACTTCCATGTCGAGAATTTCCATCATTTGAAGGTATTCAAGATATTGCGCCGCAATGTGCGCAATAGGAATATCGTAAATATTGATCTTCTGCTCTTCAATAAGGTGATAGAGCAGATCAAACGGGCCTTCAAAGACCGGTAGTTTTACCTGATAACCAATCATTGTTTAGGATGAAAACCCCATTACCTGCCTGACCCGCTGCAGTACTTCTGAAGCAATGGCGTGCGCTCTCTTTTCACCGGCATCGAGAACCTCTTTGACATAGCCTTTGCGGCTTTCGATTTCGGCGCGCCGGCAGCGATAGGGCTCTAGCATATTGTTCAGTCTCTCATACAAAATGAGTTTGCAGTCGCGGCAGCCAATGCCAGCGGTTCGACAGCCCTGAGCAATTTCTTCGAGGCGATCAGGCGTATAGATTTTATGGTAAGCATAAACACAGCAGACTTCAGGGTCACCCGGGTCATTGCGGCGAACCCGCTGCGGGTCAGTAATCATCTGCTGAACCTTGGCCTTGAGTCCATCTGGCGTTTCGCGCAGCTCAATGCCATTATTATAAGATTTGCTCATCTTGCGCTTGTCAATGCCAAGCAACAGCGGAACCTGTGACAGCACAGCATCAGGCTCTTTCAGCACATCGCCATAACTGCCGTTAAAACGTCTGACAATCTCACGACTGAGTTCAAGATGCGGCAGCTGATCTTTGCCGACCGGCACGAATTCGCCATCATAGGCAGCTATGTCAGAAGTCATCAAAACTGGATACATGAGTTTGCCAAGTGACACCCGCGATTTTGCGTCTTCATCTCTAACGTCGTCCTTAAAGCTGGGGCAACGTTCCAGCCATCCCAGTGGGGTGCAATTACTAAGTATCGTGCACAACTCGGCATGCTCATGCATCGATGACTGTCTGAAAATCACGGATTTTTCGGGATCAATACCAACGCTGAGCCAGTCAATAACCATTTCATCGATGATAGCTGGCAAATTGTCAATTTTGAGCCGATCAGTAAAAGCGTGCCAGACTGCGGCAAAAAAGAAGCAATCGTAGGTGTCCTGCAGAGAAACCCAGTTTTTAAGAGTGCCTTCAAGGTGCCCGAGATGCAGCGAGCCTGTAGTTCTCATGCCGCTGACGAGTCGTTTTTTTGCCATGATCTGTGTCTCCTGAATTTGTTAAATTGGCTAGTATTCGGTTGCTCGCAATGCGTCTTCGGTGGCCCGAAGGGTTTGTGAGTCGGGGTTAAGCAAGAGGACTTTCTCCCAGCATGCGCGCGCTTTATCAATGCGCTGCAGCTTGTAGTAACCTACGCCGAGGTTAAAATGGGATTCGGTATGGTCTGGTGAAAATTCGATCGCCTTTTCCCATAATTCAATGGCTTTTTCGATATTGCCCTGGCGATCATAAATGTTGGCATAAGTAAAATACACTGCTGCTTCGCGTGAGCCTTCTCTGATCATAGTATCAAGAATGCGAGTAGAAGCGTCCAGATCGTTTTCGTAATAGCTGGCACGCGCAAGTAAAAGTCGCTCTTGCGAACTAAGCCGGCCGACCATCTCGAAAGGTGACAAAACCGTAACTGCAAGATCATAGAAACCCAGAGTCACCGCCATTTTGGCAACAGCATAAGCTTCTTCCTGGTCGGCAATGGTAGCTGGATTGATCAAACGCAGGTAATGAGAAGCATTCTCACGGTCGTAGTTGCCATCTGCGACGCTGGCCATAAGCATTAGCAGCTGGTTATTATTCGGATCCGCCGCTAGCGCGCGACTTAACATGCTTTCTGCCTGAGAATAACGCATACTTTCAACCAGCACGCGCCCCAATTTTACTGCTTCACTGCTGCGCAGTGTCGTATCGGCACTTTTCTGCAACAATTTTTCGAGTTCCGAATCACACAAAATACTCACACTAGAGTCTTCGAGCGTAAAATGCAGAATGGGCATTTCTACCTGGGCGCTGTCTACCTTGAAATAAAGATTAACCCGTGATTGCGTTGATGGGAAGACGTTGAATGCGTTGCGTGTCGCCTTGTTTTCCTGATCAAGAGACGGCTCGAATCGGCTCGAAATTTCAAGAGCAAAATCCTTGAACGGGTCTACCCGATATGTTCTAACACCGGTGTTAACGAAAGTCAGATTGACAAATATCTCATCCTGGCGTGACACGCCCAGTCCGGAGGCGAATGGCCGGCGTTGCAAACTGTTAACCGCTACGACCAGCCCGCTTGGATGGACTACATCTTCACCCATGAGAAAAGTTGTCTCGGCATGCAGGCAGGCCGAAACCATTAGCAACAGGAAAAGACAGCACCGACGCAAACTTAAACATGGCTTGAGAGAATTCATGGGCATAATACTATCACAACCCGCCCCTCAAGTAAAAGTGCCTTGCGTCAATTAGTAAAATAGCAACAGATAATCATAGGCATCCGAACTTCTATCTACAGCCTTCATTAGTAGCCGCGAATTCGAATATCTTTCTTCAAAAGCTTTTTGCAAAGGTCGTATTAGTTGCTGCTCGTAGAACGTTGGCGGCAAATCTATACCAGACCAGACCAGTGCGGCAATTTGCGCATTGGTGGCCAGTTTGGTAAAAAGATAGTAATCATTAGATCGCTCAATGTTTATTTGAAATTTACGCAATTGAACTCTTCGTTCGCGGCGAGACAACTCCAGATCATCGTGTCCATTTTGCCAGGCATCAAAGAAAATCTGCAAAGTTACTTCTGGAGTCTCATCGTCAGCGAGTGACAACGGAAAAACAACCAGACCTGCTTTTTTTGCTTCGAGTTCATCAAGAGATTGATTAGTGATCTCAATTTTTGCATCACGCCCGCTGATAAAACTTTGGTGCCTGCTCAACATTAAACCCATTATCTCATCAGGGTGACAGTCTGGAGAAATTTCGCAGGCACGGTTACTTAACCAGTAAGACATGATCTGATAGACTACTGACCAGAAAATTTCGCGTTGCGATTCTTCTTCGATCTCAAAAGCAGCTTCGCGCCAGTAGAAAAGATAATCGAGCTGCTGGCTGTCAAACCAGCGATCCTTCCAGGCCCGAAAAGGGTTCATCGACATATCTAACGGATTTTTGATCTGCTGATTGAATTTTTGCCGGTTTTTGTCGCTGAACGAACCATTTTTTCCATCAAGCCAGGCTCGAAGAAGCATGGCCTGGCTTGCAATTACAGCGTTAACCGACAAGGAAAATTCGCGACGGCTCAACCAATTAAGCGCAGAAAACCTGTGGATTACCGGAAAAAAGACCGAATCTACCGATGCGATTTCTGAAACCGCTTCAAACAGCCAGGCTGATTGCAGACGTAGTGTCATTTCTGTTTAGTCTCGACTGGACTGCCGATCTCAAGCCAGATCTTGACAAGCTGCGGATCGAACTGCAAACCCGAAAGCCTTTTTACTTCAGCAACTATATCCTCAGACTTTGCAAACTGGCGACTTCGATAAGCTCTTTTTGCATTCATCGCTGAAATCGAATCTGCCATCGAAATAATTCTGGCTGCCACCGGTATCTCTTCACCCTTAAGATTGTCGGGGTATCCCAGACCATCCCAGCGTTCGTGATGCCAACGGATCAGGGAGGGCACCTCATCAAGCCCGGCAATTTGAGTTCTAAGATGTAGCTCACCAAGCAGCGTATGTGTTCGCAACAACTCCAGATCATCACCTGCAATTTTTTTTTCACTCTTGAGCAGGTTGCGTGGCAACAACAGTTCGCCGATGTCGTGCAGCATGGCTGCAGCCCTGAGACTCTGCAGTTGCTCTGCATTTAAACCGGAGGCAGTTCCGATCTGATCTGCCAACCGTGCGATTTCTTGTGAATGCGGTTTGTCGTAGCCTTCCAGGCAGTCGATTATCGACGCAACACCATCAATAAGCTGTAAATAGCGATCCTGTGCTGGCGTTACCTTTTCACGCAAGTCGAAATACATGTAGGTAAGCCAGGTTATGAGAATTATCAGAACCGCGTTAAACACAGTTATCATATAAAATTTGGTTAGAACCCGAAGTTAGCGCCAACAATGTATCTGCTGTTGTCGTGAATTCGATCCGGGGTATAAAAGCCAAAATCGAGACTAATTGTTTCGTCAAAATTGTGCCTTAGCCCAACCACAAAGTCGTTGCCGGCATAATCTATGGTAAGCATGGTATCTGTATCCAGATTTAAGCTGGCACCCATAACAAAAAATATTGGATCGACTTCGTCACCCTTTGCGGCATAGCGACCGAAAGATGCCTTTTTTTGATTTTCATTCATCGCTATGTTTGTGCCCAGACCTAGGACAACACGATTGCCGGGCAAACCGGAAAGTAGCATAACTGAGTTCTGATAATCTTCGTTCGGGTCGAAAAATGCAGCAACAGCCATATTCGACCTGATCTTGTATTTGCCAGCAAAAATCGGATCGGTCTGATCCTGTTTGCCGTCAATGGAAAACCTTTTTACAATTGCAACCTCTGAATCATCAGAAAACGCAAAAACCCCTTTAAAGGAGGCTTCGTTGAAATCGGATTCTCCGACCATGTGTATAGCAGCTCTTGCTCCGCCGGGCGGAAGGACGTCAAGCCCAGGCACCAACATTGTACCGCTCAAGCCATTAATTGTTGCACTTGCCAGACAGCTTGAAGCTACTGCCAAAAACATGAGAATGCAAAATACTTCTCTGGCCATATGGCCAGACGACTTAATAGCCGTCGATTTCGCGTAATCGTTCGCGAATGTTCTCAGCCTCGTCATGAGTCGGAAATTGCCTGAGAAATTCCTGGTAGGACTTTCTGGCCTTGTCATAATCACGCAGTTCCTTTTCGTAAAGTTCACCTTTTCGCAAAAAGGCATCTGCTGATACATCGGCATCAGGAAACTTTTCGGTAACAGAATTGTAATATTTCAATGCCTTCTCTACATTTGCAGGACTTTTTCGGTAACGAACGCGACCATCTATAACAGTTGTTTTCATTGAATCAAGATCCTGCTCATAAATTCTGCCCAGACGATAGACCAGGTCTTCGCAACCCGACGCATCAGGATATTTCTGCATCATTTCTTCGAGTGCTTTGGCTGCCCCTTCATAATCTTTCTGTTTTTCGTCAAGCACAGTAATCAGCTTGCGATAGCCCTGCAATGCCTCTTCCTGGTCATTAGCCGCAGCAATAGCCGCGCGATAAGCGGTTGTCGCCCGACCGAAATTACCAGCTTCGGTCTGCATATCGCCAAGATCCATGCTGGCACGCGCTTCTTCCTGGCTACCAGAGGAATCAACAACTTCTTCCAGGGTTGATAGCGCATTTTCCTGAGCTCCAGTACCAACTGCCAGCTTTTTCATGCGCTCCTGAGCCACGCTGAAAAATGTGCTATAAGAGTAGTCAGAGACAATCTTGCGATAATTTTCGGCGGCTTGTTCAACTTGTCCAATCGCTTCCTGGCTTGAAGCAAGATTATAATACACCCGGTCAATTGCCAGAAAAGCCGGATGCTCATCAATAATTCGTTGATAAATTTCGATGGCCATCGAATAATTTTTGATGCGCTCTTCATAAACCCTGGCCAGATCATATAGAGTCTTAGGCAGTTCAGGACCGGTAACTCCACCGGCTTGAAGACCACCATTAAGCATATCAGCAGCTTCGGTAAAATTCACCAGAGCACTCGACATTTGTGCTTCAGCCTGCTTGATACGAATTTTACCGATTTCTACCATTGCCGGAGCATGTGATTTACCCTGCCCAAGCAGCGGCTTAAGTTCTTCTACAGCTGCATCATAAGCGCCCTGAGCCAGCTGCTGCATTGCACGCTGAAATTCTGGTGTTACCTGCACAGGTTGTGCCCCAACACTGTGCAAAACTACAAGCATTAACCCAATAAGAAGTGCTAATGATCCTGTTCTGAAGTAGGATTTAAAAAGCGGCATGTAAATAGCTCCTGAAGTTTTTTATTAAACATTGTTGTTGATTAAAACTCATGATAACATATTGCTAACAAAATCTGTTTGGTAAGACATACAAAGATGCTAAAAAATTCGTTAAACCAGCAAGATAAAATAGCCGATGTAGATCTCACGGCTTATTCGTGTTCAGAGGCAGAAGTTACGGAAATGGAATTCCGCATGCTGCCACTTGAGAGGGTATTCCCTAATCCGAATCAGCCGCGCAAGGTCTTTGATAAACAGGCATTAGATGAGCTGGCGCAGTCAATCCGTGAAAACGGTGTGTTACAACCGGTATTGGTAAGGTCAATCGGCGACCGTTATCAGATCGTGTCTGGAGAAAGACGCTTTCGCGCAAGCAAGCTGGCCGGGGCTAGAACCATACCGGCCGTAGTTCGCAAGCTTGACGAGAAACAAACTCTCCTTGCCGGATTGATTGAGAACATTCAGCGACAGGACTTGAACCCCATTGAAGAGGCAAAAACCCTTAAGGATATTCTTCTTAATTATGGGATGACACATGACCAGCTGGCAGAAAAAATTGGTCGGAGCAGATCGGCGCTGACAAACCGATTGCGCCTCCTGCAACTCCCAGCGGAAATTCAGGATCTTGTCATCTCAGGGAAGATCTCATCGGGTCACGCTAAAATGCTGGCCGGGATCAAGGATCCACTTGAGATTAAAACTTGGACCAAGCTGATAATAAAAGATCAGATGTCTGTTTATGAGATAGAGAAACGTATGGCACAAAGCCGCGCTCAGCAATCTGCTGGAACGGTCGTAAAGAAAGGTAAGTCTGCGATGAATCGTGATCTGCACGTTAGAGCTGTAGAAGACAATCTACAAGAGCTCCTTGGTGCAAGAGTTCGAATTCGTCAAGGAAAAAAGAGCGGTCGCATAGAAATTGAGTTCTACAGCCGCGAAGATCTCGAGAGGGTCGTCGAAACTATGGTTTCGCTCTGCCCATGATTACCATTTGGAAAGGTAAGTAGTCGGTGATAATTAAATTCTGGGGTGTCAGAGGCTCGATTCCCACGCCAGGGAAAGATACAGTTGTTTTTGGCGGCAACACCACCTGTATCGAAATTCTCAGCGCAGGCCAAGAACGCATCATATTTGATGCCGGTACCGGCATACGCGTGCTCGGCTTAGAATTGATGAACACTGAATTCGGCCAAGGCAAAGGGAAAGCGCACATATTCTTCACACACTCTCACTGGGATCACATTCAGGGCTTCCCATTCTTCGCACCAGCCTATGTTGGCCGCAAGGACATGCAGGGAAAGCGAATTTCCGAGTGCAGCAACGAGTTCAACCTCTATGGCGCTGCTGATGTGGGCGACCGCCTTGAAACGACACTGCGCGGACAAATGGACAATTACTACTTCCCTGTCGACCTGAACTATCTTTCTTCAAATATAAATTTTAAAACCCTCAAGGATTATCGCGTTACCTTGGGTGACACTACAATTACTGCATTCAAACTGGTGCATCCAAATGGAGTGCTTGGCTACCGCATTGATGACGGCAAGTCCTCGGTAGCAATTGCTACTGATTGCGAACACCCCTCAGACGGCACCATCGACCCGAATTTGCTGCAACTGGCTCAAAATGTTGATGCTCTTATCTATGACGGACAATACACACCTGAGGAATACGCACCTCATCGCTTCAACCTTCCAGGCCCTGGCAAACAAGGCTTTGGACACTCAACTGCCGAAGAAGGGATTCGTGCCGCAAAGGCTGCGGGCGCAAAACGTCTGATCATAACGCATCACGAACCCATTCACAACGATGAGTTTTTAGCAAAAATGGAAAAAGACGCCCGCAAACTTTATGCAGCTACCGACTTTGCCAGAGAAGGCATGATGGTCGAATTATAATCTACGATTTTTTGTAGTTGTGTTGAGAGGGATTATGGTATGATGTGCACACCATGGGGAAGGCATCTCTTTTAACACCCGTATACTTCTTCAGCTCGATTAGAGCTGGCTCAGGCAAGAGTTCCATGCTTGCCCATCTTGCGGTATATCTGAATAATGTCAATCAGAAAGTCGCAATTGTTGATCTTGACACTGACACCCCACTTAAACTTAAGAACTCTTTTCCGCGTTCGATAAACCTTCAGGAATACAGTGACATCTCGCTGATTTCGCAAAATCAGGATTCGCGGTACCAAAAGAATTTTTACTTCACCGAGACCAACCTGATCTCTTATTTTCCGGCACATCAACTTAAAGACTTATCGATGCTGTTCAGCGACACGACACTGCGCGACTTTTTCATTCAGATCACCGCCTGCTTCGACACCGTAATGGTAAATTTTCCGGCTGGACCACTACATTGCCAGAAAGCTTCTGAATTATTGGCACGTCAACATTTGTGGCGTGGAAAAAGTCCGATCGCAATAATTGTTTCACAGTCCGACGAAAAGAGTCTGGTTAGCCTGGACTCATTAATTCATGAAAACCCGGCGTTCTATTATCAACTGCAGGAGAACGCACTCCTGCTGTTCAACCGCGTACCAACCTCTGTAGAAGACCAGAAATTGGCAGAGAACACCTTGAACAGTCTTGAGCTGCGTAGTCTTTTCAATTTTCCGGCTACCTATGTGGTTGGAATAAGCGAGGAGTTTCCTCACCAGCGCCAGATTGCGGCGCCTCTTGTACTCAATCCGGACTCGGCGATGCATCAGACAATATCGAGCCTGCAAAGACTTCTTAGCAGCACGGCCCGAAATTTCAGCCGATCTTTGTATGAGCATACCTCTGATTATCAGGCCTGCCTGGATGGCCAACTCCTCGAAAAACTCTCTCCATACCTCGAAAAGATTCAGATCTCGGCTGCGTGCAAACTTTTTCAACGTCCATCTGACGTTCAGGTTTTTCTTGAGGAGAATGATGGCAACTATCGCGTTAGAATCAGGCTGACCGGTGTTCGCCAGCCAGTGTCAGGAATTCAAAGAACCATTGAGATCTGTGCAGACAGGAAAATTCGCGACCGACTGTCTCCAGCCATCTGGGCTTACCGAAGAGAGTTTAATATTCCGGTGCAGGTTGAATTATCTGCGAAGAAAGAGCAGACAACACTGTCGGTAAAGCCAGTTTACCGCTTTGACGACCGATTTGCAGAGTCAGTCGATTTCAAGCTTTTGTGCGATTTTGATTTTCGTCCCAATCAGAGTCGCTACCCTTCTCCGATTTTTTTCAAACCTGATCTTGAAATGTCAGAAATACCATCTCTATCAGAAGTCCTTGGCTACTCCCGCAAACACTTCAAAAGATGCAGTTTTGCAATTTGTCCGCAACTCTACATCATTCCTGGTGTAACTCATTTTTTCATACCTCCGGAGTTCGATCTTGCAAGCACCTATCAGTGCATATTTGAGCAAACTTATATTGCAGGCGTAAAATTTGCAAACCGTTGGACACTGCAGCACAGCAAGGTATTGGCACCGACTTATCAGCCTTGGGAAAGAGAGTTGGCTCTAGAAACGAATTTTCCCGATGTATTCGCCCGCAACCAACGACTGGAGCCAGAACAGGCTTTTTCACCCGAAACTGGCGTGCAAATTGTTCACGAGTTCTCGAAAACTCCAGTAAAAACAGTTAAAGTAAGGCATTCAGAACCGATTCTTGCCCGCGGCAATTATCTAATTCATGGTTTTGAGCGACCAGAAATCAGCAAAAACGCTGTTCCACCAATTATTGCGATTAATGCTTCAGTTAAAATCGACCCGCTGCCATTCCCAGCCCTGGTAGTATATTCTAGAAACCACGAGTGGCCAGATAGGTTCAGTCTAAGCAATTTCACAAATAAAATTTCGGCCTACTGCGCTTGGAACTGTAATCTGGAGATGCTGCTGACAAGCTATAATTCTGCTTCAACCGACCAGTTCAGATTTTCATTTGGCTCAAAACTTGAAGAATACAGAACTGCGCTTTTTCCCAAAACCGCTATCAGTAGCCCGGCAGAATTCTCTATTGAAAATGACGCACCTGCCAAAGAAATTTATCTGCAGCCTTCAGAGCTGGTACTGCCACCAGGATTTAGATTCGCAGATGTTCTGATTGACCATTTCTTTGCTCCAACGGTGTATAAGCTCACACACAAATGCGCGCTATTCGACAAAACCACCTCACGTGTTTACAGTCCCGGCCATCAGATTTTTTTCAAGCAGGAGCTGAAAACCTGCATTAACACTAGGCCAATCAAGGCAATAGAATTTTATCGCCAGAATCTGGAGCATAGATTCTCCTCGGCGGGCTATGACTATCAGAATCTGCCTTATCGGCAACGAAAAGAACAGCCTGCCATGTACCACCAGGTATTACAGGCGGCCTATCCGCTCCCTCAAATGAATTTCTACCGTGATATCAGCGCTCGTGAAGCGGTAAGAACCAATATTATCCTCGATGCTAAACCAAACTGGCGGAATTTGCCCCCTGATAAGGGAAAAATCACGGAGCTTAAAGTTCTCCTATCACGTCCACCAGCCCTGAGCATGTCGCTGGCACATAAGCCCGCAAAACCTGCTCCAGTTCTTACGCTTGCAAAGTGTATTTTGAGACAGATCAGCAACAAAAAACTGCCCGAAAAGTTATCTACTGCGATCTCTCCTCATTTCTCACAGATTATAACAGGCGCGAATTCTAATAAAATGCTGCGAATCGCCAGCTATTACCGCTACAGTGGCTGGCACCGGGCTCCCGCAAATCCTATTTTCTGCATTCTTGAACCAGAACTCTATACCATGCCTGTACGCACGGGCAGTCGACAGATTTATCACTCTGTCAGCGCAGAAATAAAAGACCGGATTGATATTGAAACCATGATTGAAAATAAAACATTCGAACATCAGACGATTTATTCGGAAAAGTTCATCTCTCCGCAATTCTTCTATAAAATCTTTGAGCACATCATGTGCCCGTTACGAAGTCGTAACATCGAGTTTCCCCAGTCGATGGAATTTGGCGACGCACTCTCACTGAAGAAAGCTCTCGACCACGAAAGCAAAATCACCAACAACATCGACAACAGTTTCTCTGCTGAATTTGGAGTGCACAGGCCGGTCGCAAGGCCTACCTACCTGCCAATAACACTTGCGAGACAGCCCCTGCCAAAATCAGCTTCTAAAACCTGGAAAACTCTATCCCTACGCCCAAAACAGTTTCGGGCAGTTTTTCCGAATCAGATTGAAACTCTTTACCGCCACCTTCTCTGGTCTATTGCGACAAAACGCCAGCAACCAGTCACCTTTTCGAAATCATTTCTATCGAGGTCTGAAGGCATAGCCATTCCTTTCAAAACAGACAACTCCGAGACTGCAAAACAGAACACTTTCTGCGACAAAAACTACTCAGTCGTCAATAAGTTATCTCTGCAGATACTGCGTAGCAGCATAAGAGTTGGCAAACTTAGCCGCAAAGACATCTTGAATCTGGCTCGACAAACCACCGAAAAATTCAATCAATTCTCTAATCAGCTTCGCGCATGAGCTTCAAACAAGTTTACAACAATGACGCGGCGGTATTCGACAAGCCAGCAAAAACTTCAGCAAAGGGCTTCTTCATTCGAAGACTGATGAGCCTGGCTGGCAAACCGCTTATGGCAGAAAAAAATCTGCCGATTCAGCCGGCAAACAGCGAGCTCGCTGCAAAATGCTTTGTGAACGATGCAGGTCGCCTGTATCGACAGCAAAGAATCATAATCGACAAAATTCGTTTTAAGCCCGCCAACAGCAGATTGTCGATTCCAAAAAGCAGTTTTTCAAGCATACTCAATCAAGCATCAGGCCATTTAAGGCTTATTCATCTGAAAAGTCCGGTATTAAGTGCTCTTAACAGCAACAAAATTAAAAATTCTCCCGCCCAGACACCAGATATCACAAAAACTTTACCAGACAAAAATTGTTTTGAAAATCATCCCGAACCTGCCCACGCTTACGCCTTTTCGACGCCAACTTCAGAACCAGAGCTACTCGGGGTTCAAGCCCGGTTAAGCTCCATCAAATTCACGCAAAATCTACCTGACAATATTATTGCCCCTTCTCTTTTCCCCGGGATAAATCAGAAAAGTACCTGGCACCCCCTTGAATTAAATTATCCAAATTATCAGATCATCTATTGCTCAAAGTTTGCCGCAGACGACAAAGGCTTCTTTGTACATTCTCCCGGCGAATATTACCCCGTTCTTGATCCCGGGAACTACGGCTTTTTACCAGTTGCGCAAAATTTCTTATGCGGCCTACGACTAGGAGTCTGTAAACATAATGTAGTGGTAAAACCATACCTGGCGAAAGAAAAGAAGTCATCAACTGCTGGCTTTGATTCACGACCAGAATTTGCACGCAATCTGATAATCGAATGCAAAACAATATTAGAACCGATCTGCGGTAACAGTACCGCCACTCATTCCGATAAATACAGGCTGAACCCTTCCTGGACGTTAAATAGTCGCCCGCTGCTGGTCTCTATAAATCGGACTCAGCAATCTCCTCTTGATTTAACAGACTGCGACTCTCGCACCGAGTGTGTGAACAAAATACTGACCAGCACCAGCAGGAATTTGCCGGCAGCTACAAGATTTATGGCCAGCGATAGAGAAATACTAAAGACGGAATTTTCTGGCAAGCTTCTGTTAAATATTGTTTCGAACCCAATACGTAGTCGAATGAGACTTAAGCTGAGACTGACTCGCGCTGACTACACCGACACCTCAACCAGCATGCATCCTGAAGTGCATAAATGCACGTTAAAAACGCAAATGACTTTGCCGGCAAAAATCTACGCCGCTTACAAGCCTTTTTTTCTGGCAAACCGGTCTGGCTCATTTGGCCCCGCACCTTATCCAGCCCCGGCAGATCCATCATTGTATGCGGTCAGGCGCAGTTCGATGCGCGTCATGGTAGCAAGGCATGCTAATTATTGTCGCAAAGCACTTAAGACTATTCATTCGTGCGATTCAAAACTATTTGTCAAGATAAAACCGCCGACGATGAACTATTTCACTAACATTCTGACGGCGGCAACCAGACGACGAAAGGAAGATTTTACTGCCACCCAACCTGCCTTCGAATTAATCAAGGTTATATATCTTCGATCCATGCCCTTCTTAATGAAGATTAGCGCTCCAGAATTTACTGATATCAGCCTGCCGGCAACGCAACGTCGCGCACTGTCCTCTGCTGCCATCTTCTACTGCGAGCTGAAATTGCATCCTTTGCGCCGGCGGAACGCACTCAGATCTCTTAGATTCAAACTTACGCGAATATCAGAAGGTCTTAAGAGCTTTTCACTGCGAGCACCTCGCAGAATAGCGCCACCAATAATGCGATTCGCTCTATATGAAAAAGAGAATCAGATAAAACAAATAAAGCCTGAGCAAATTTTTGCGGCACCCAGTGCGAAAACATACATACCTGGCTACCGCGGAAAGCTTGAAAGATTTGGCACGGCCTGTGTCGCTCCCGTTCAAATTGTTGCTCAGATGAATTTGAAAATGCCCATAACTGGAAAAGAAACAGCTGGTAGCCTTGTCCAGAAGCATTTTATAAACCCGGCAATATGGGGAAAATCAGAAAAAAACTATAATTGCCGGATCAAACTTACACCTCATCCATTTGGCTTTCCCGAGTTCCTACTGCCAGTAAACAGTTTAAATCTGATAGAGTCGCCCGTAGAATTTGAATATCTGATCTGGTCAAAAAAACAGCTTAGTGCCGGCAGCGACTTCGCGATGCCTCGCGAAAAAACATACCTGCCGCCCCTCAGCCTTAAAAACCCACGGCGTTTTCTTTTTCCTGAAAATATTTTTGCGACCATGCAAGACGACTTTTATCGAACTGCAAATTCTGGCTTAGCAGGAAAGTTCGGGATTCCAGCCAAAATAGGCTCTTTCGATCACGATTGGGGCATGCAAAAATCCAAAAAAATCACCAATGCGATCAGCATCGCGCAATTCTCAACGCGAGCCAGACAAAAACTAACTGACAATTTTGCGATTAATTTTTCAGAAGAAATATATAATCTGATTCCCCCTGTCGTTTCCCCCCTGCATTTTCACATGCCGCGCGTAAAACGCCTTCTGCTAAGCTACTGTCAGTTTTTTAACACAGCAGATTTTTTTGCAGAAATACTAAGCGATCAAGTCAAATCGACTGGCCATTCTGCGAAGTTTCCCTGCACACTAAAAATTCCAACCGAAGAGGTTTTTCGGAAACCAGGACTCGCGTTTATTATAAAGAAAATGCGCCACGAGGAGTTATCTCAAGCATTCTCTCCGACTGCGCTGAAAAACAACAGCGATTTTGGCTTCCGTCATCGTCCGCGAGTTTTCAGATTTCCCTACCAGCCTGATTATGAAAAGCCAGAATTCAATATAAATTATGCAATGCAGGAGGAACCCCTGCTCGACCGCCTTACATTTCTTGATCCAGTAAGTGGTGCCGGCTGCTATCTTTCTTTTGTCAATGTTTCGAATCCACCAGGCCAGACCTTTAAAGGACAGATGCTCCCAGAAAATCAAAGCTTGTCGAACTCTTATTCTTTTGGCACGGTCATTCCCCACAGCGCGGGCCCCGTGGACCAAATGGCTAAAGACCATCTAGCCGACAAAGCTTTGTTCTACGAGCCAAAAACCAGCATGGAGACCAGGTTAGATTACGAAAAATCAAAATTTTCACAGCATATCGACAGAGCTGCTTTTTTGAAATTGATAGATTTTTCGACGCTTAAACTTAAAAAGTTCAAACGAATCAGAAACAATTTAACCGGCTATTTGCGTGGACAAACGCTCCCTTTTCACGAGAAGTTCAGTGCATTAGCTGACTTTAGCCCACCTGTCAAACTTAGCTTCGACAGCCTGCATTGGGTGATTCTGTTGCGCAACTTTATTGATCTGACAACTTATCCTCCAGCTTATCTGACTTCGAAGAACGGTGTCATTCCCTCTCCCCGCTTCTCATCAGTTAGAGACCATTTCTCACCAATATACTGTGAAAAACACATTTCTGAGCTACCCGTCAGTCTGCAACAGGCAACCAGAATTTATAATTTTGCACTGCCCCCAATCTGCTCGAGACAAATCACGCTTGATTTTGTAGATCGCTTTTTCTCGTATGACAATTATCTACCTGCGGTGTTTTTGCAGAAATCTGTCGCGCAAAACAGTTATATGTGTTCAGAATGTGCCGATGACCTCAGAATGATTACACCGGAAAAGCAGGAATATCGGCGCAACATCCAACTATATATAATGTATATGGCTTTAAAAACTGAAGACTACGGCCTTCAGCTCGACATTTCAGACAGAGCATTAATTGGCAGAATAATAAGTCATGCGCAGCAGACCAGCAGTTACAAGCATCCAAATTTACCAGAGTGGCTCGATTTAGCGGAAACACTGGCTCCTCGAGCAAAATTGCGAATTTAAGTTTTGATTTCTTTTTGCCTGATTTTTAGCATCTCACGTTGACTTGCATTGGACTTGAGATTAGAATACTTTAAGCTGAAGCTGGAGATAAATTTATGAGATTCTTTACCCTGAGCGACAAGGGCAAGGTACGCCCGAACAATGAAGACTACGCCGAAAGCATGGCACTGCAACTTTGTGGTCCACTTGGCAACCGCATAGAAATAACTGCCCTGGTTCTGGCAGATGGAATGGGAGGCGCAGCAGCAGGCGAATTCGCTTCGATGCTGGCGGTAACAACGGTCAAGGAAAACCTGGTAAAAAACCTTTTTGAGAAACAACCAGAGTATCTACTGAACTCTGACAAAACGGTATTTCTTGAAGAATGTTTTACCATGGCGAACAAGGCAATTTTTGACAAGGCCAGTCAAAACCCAGATATGGAAGGCATGGGCACAACTATTGTAGTAGGTCTTGTCTACCGTGACTCCCTTGCCCTGGCTCATGTTGGTGACAGTCGATGCTACCGGTTCCGCAAAAATGAACTAGTCTCTCTCACCCGTGACCACTCCTTGGTACAGGAATTTGTCGATGCAGGCAGAATCACAGCCAAAGAAGCATTCACCCACCCGCAGCGCAACGTAATTACCCGTGCACTAGGAATAGGTGAGACAACACTGGTCGAACGCAAAAATATGGTTCTTGAAAAAGGCGACCTTTTAATCCTCTGTTCTGATGGACTTTGCGGATTTGTTGAAGACGATGCTCTCGCTCAGGTTGTATCAAATATTTATCAGCCCGAGGGCACCGACCTTGAGCTGCTGGCCAACAATCTGGTCAAAGCAGCCTATCTGAACGGCGGTGGCGACAACATCAGCGTCTGTCTTTATCAGCACATATAGATCAACAACCTGATGAAAAAAAAGCCTGTTAGTCTCGAGGTTAGCGCAGCTAATTCACAGCTTGACGCACTCGAAGTTCTTTGTCGCAGTCTTGCCGCAATTTTAAAGAAGCGGCCAGACAGCGACTTAGACGATGGATTAGCCGGTTTTTGCGATCAACTCGAAGGCATTGAATTTGACGAGCTACGGCATCTGGTAAACAATTCCTCAGATACTGCCAGCTCCGAAGTTGCTTCAAATTTAGAAGAGCTTCGCAGGGGTCTTGATGAAAAAGAGCGAAAAATTCAGGAGTTCAAAAACAGTCTGGCTGACGCCGTAGTAGAGAATCGCAATCTACAACACCAGCACCAGGCCTTTCAGGAAAGATTCAACACTCTTAATACTCAGCTGACCCAGATGCAGCTGCATAGCAAAGACATAAGTCTCAAGCATTCAACTGCCAGCGCCAATCTGGAAATACGTGAAAAAGAGCTTGAAGTTGCCAACACGGAATTACAGGAACTGCGCGCCCGCAGCTATTATCTTAAAAATCTATGCGCCGACTACGAAGACCAGCTAAACAAGCAAGCAAAAGAGCTAACAGAAATTACCTCCGACAACGTCATGCTTCGACAGACAGGAGAAAAGGCATTAAGCGACCTTGAGCATATTGCCAACAGCAACAAACAGCTGCGACAATCCCTGGAAGCCCTGCAACAAAGAGAGACTGAGCTCGAAAAAACAATTAATGCGCTTCAGCGCGAAAAGAATCATCTTCAGACGCAGCTCAGCCGTATGCTGACTGGTCTCAACAAAACAGCTGTCTATCAGCAGCCAGATACAAGCAGTTCTGATTCTTCGCTGCTCGAACCCAAAACTCTGGTACCGTATCTGCCATTTTGCTTCCCAGAAAGATTACCCCCGGCAATAAGATTCAGGCGTGAAGTTCAGGCTCACCTGCCTGTTTCCATGCAGCGCCAACCGTTGCCTACACCCAAAATATTTGCTCAATTCAGCGGCTTTGACTCATCATTAATGGCCGTGCATGTGCGCACCCAGAGCGCCAGAATCAAATCGCCACTAAAAAAGCCTCTTGCCATGCAGTTTCACACCGCTTACCACGTAAGACCCAAACTGCCATTACAACAACACATGCAGGGTCGCTATGATTTTGGTGACGTTTTCACCTCAGACTTTGCTCAAACCGAGGAGTTGAGTTTACTGCAGAAAAAAAGCAGCCGCATAGTTAAGCTGCTGGCAAGTCGAAATCTTAAGAATTCAGATATTATAGAGAATTCATTTAACCTGTTTATCGATTACCTGACCCATGAAATTGTCAGCCGCAACTTCAACTCAGACGACAAGTTCACGATGGTTTTTGAAGCAATGCAAACCATTTCCGCAGAAATAAACAAAATGAAATTCACAAATATTTTTGCCGAAACACTTGCTTTCAGACACCGATTCCAACTACAATCGCAAGGAATGAAAATGGCTGCCCCAAGCTTTAATTACAGCTTCAAACGCAGCAACCGACTTAAATCGGTCTTGGAAATGTTTGGCAACACCATCAGCTCGATGGTGCAGAAATATGACATTGCTGCCACGCCACGGAACGGCAGCAGCGACCCTGAAAAATAAAAAGTAGAGCTGGAGGCCTTATGAAGCGCACATATCTGCAGGATGAAGCCAATACCCATTATAATCTGGGCATTGCTTATTACACCAAAGGTCAGTATGAACAGGCTATTAGTGAGTGGGTACAATCACTGATTAAAAACCCTCAGAACAGCGAAGCCAGATTCAAACTGGGTGTTGCCTATTATCAGCTGAACCGGATCGATGAAGCCCTCAAGGAATGGGAAATCGCGGTTTCGCTGGATCCGCAAAACTACGAAGTTCTTCATAATCTGGGTATCGCCTATTACAACAAAGGCGAAGATTCCAAGGCCATCGACTACTGGGAAAAATGCCTGGAAGTAAGAAGTCATGACCCCGAGATTCATTTTAAACTCGGAATTGCCTATTACAACCTCGGCAAAGAAGACCAGGCCATCTCCCTCTGGGAAAAAGCCTCAAACCTTAACCCCGATGATGCAGATATTTTCTTTAGACTTGGTGTTGCTTATTACAACAAGGGGCTTGACGACAAATCAGTCATCTCTTTTTCAAAATCGATTGAACTCAATCCCAAAAATTCCGAGTCCCATAACAACCTGGCCATAGTCTTTTACCGACTTGAGATGTATCAGCAGGCAATTGACGAGTGGAAAAAAGCTCTAGCTCTCAGCCCACGCCAGCCTGAGATCTTTAACAATCTTGGCAACGCTTACAGCAAGCTGAATCAACACCGGGAAGCAATTGAAACCTGGCAAAAAATTCTTGAACTTACCCCGGAAAATTCAGAAGTCTATTTTAAGCTAGGTTCCGCTTACGGCAAGCTTGATGATCTTGAAAAGGCGATAAAAAGCTGGGAAAAATGCATCTCTTTGAACCCGAATGACATCGAAGCGCACTTTAACCTGGGCGTAGCACAATACAATTCGGGCAATTTTCAAAAGGCAATCACCTACTGGACCACCGTGCGCGAAAAACGCAGCGAAGACGCTGATATCTGCGAAAAAATCGGTAACGCATACTGCGGCCTCGAAGACTTTGCAGAGGCCGCCAAGTTCTGGAACCGTGCGATTTCCTATGTAAGCGATGACCCGCAACTGCACCATAAGCTTGGTATCGCCTATTCAAAGCTCAACAAAACTCAGGAAGCAATTTTCCAATGGCAGAAGGCCATTGAGATCGACTCTGATCACTTTGAAGCTCACCACAACCTCGGCATTGCCTTTTATAACCTGCAGCGCTTTGATGATGCTCTGACCGAATGGGAAAAATCCAAAGTCCTCAATCCTACCGATCCCGACCTCTATTTCAAGCTCGGGCACGCATATCGACAGAAGCGCAAACTCGACAATGCCATTTCCAGCTGGAAAAGGACTATCGAACTCGACCCCAACAACCCCAACACGCATTTTGTGCTCGGCAATGCCTATGACGAGAAAGGTCTTGTTGATGACGCCATTCTGTCGTGGCGCAAGGTAGTCGAACTGGCTCCCAACGATGTCGATGCTCACAACAACCTTGGTATTGCCTACTTTCAGAAAAACATGTTTGATCAGGCGATTTCTGAATGGGAAGACGCAATCAGAATTACCCCCGAAAACGGAGAACTCTTCAACAAGCTAGGTATTGCCTACATCAAGCTGGAGCTTTTCGACAAAGCAGTTGAGTGCTGGGAAAAGGCGCTCAAATACAAACCCGAAGATGCAGATATTCTCTCTAATCTTGCAACCGCCTACCACAACCGCGAAATGTATGACAAGGCCATCGAGATCTGGAAAAGGGTCATCAAATACAACCCACAGGACTCAGAAGCCCGCAACAAGCTTGGTATTGCCTATTACAACAAGGGTATGTATGACCAGGCGATTGATCTCTGGAAGAAAGCCATTGAGCTCAACCCCAAAGATGCCGCTGCCTACTACAATATCGGCACCGAAGAATTCGAGAAGGGCCGCATAAACGAAGCTATCACCGCTTATATGAAGGTTCTCGAAATCGATCCCAAATTTATTCAGGTTTACTACAATCTGGCGGTCATCTACGCACGCAAGCGCCAGTTCAGAGATGCCGTCGATGCAGCGAGAAGGTTTCTTAACCACACGCCAACCGGTGTTGAGTCGGATAACCTCAAAACCCTCATTGAGCAGTGCGAAAAAGAGATGGAACAGGAAATCGAAATCTGAACTTAAGGCCGAATCAGCGCTTAATCCAGATTTTTCCATTCCATGTGAATGTATTCTGAGCCAGCATCGGCAACCTCGGCGATTAAATTATCGCCAGGTTGCCATACTGTCTGACCTTCAGACCGATAAAAACATTTGCCCTCAAAAATACGCCCGAGCGGCATTTTGACTGTCGCCGTGTATTCGTCGTCAGAGATTTTCAGCATTGGCAATGCTTTATTAGTCTCAGAGCTCCAGTCACCGATTTCAGCAAAGTTGCCGGTAAAAAACACCTTGGCTTTTTCGGGCAGATATGATCCCTTGAGTTTGAGAGTAACAGTGCGGCTACCCCAGGCTTTTTCGTCAAAGAAGCGCTTTTGCCAGCGTCTGAAAGATTTTTCGTAAACCGCCGGCTGAGCTTCCGGAACGAACACTGCAAAACTTTTTGCTGCCAGAAAAGTCTGCAGTCTGCCCTGTCGAATAATGGCGCGCGCCGGGCCAATAGCAGAATCAAGAACCTTGGGCAGGCAAACAGCAAAAGGTAGCTCAAAATCTACATAACGCGGCTGATCACTGTTATTAAACACCACGACAGCCATCTGATCCGGTGCCAGCCGGGCAAAGGCATAAGCAGACGAATCGGCGAACAGGTGACACTGAAAACCTCGGCGCAGAGCAACACTGCTCTTGCGCAATGCGATGAGTTCACGACTGTAATTGAACAACTCGCTTTCAGGGTCAAATACCATTGAACGTCTGTTCTCGGGTTCCGGGCTGTGGGCGCCAGCCAAACCCTGCTCATCGCCATAGCACAGCGTCGGGATTCCGCGCGCAGTCAGCAGGAAAGCAAGCGCCAGTCGGTATTTCTGGACATCCCCGCCGCATGAAGTAATGAAGCGATCAAGGTCGTGATTGTCAAGAAAGGTTGCAAGCATGCCGGCATCCGGGTAGTTGCGATCAAAATAAATTCTGGAAGCAAGGCGGCGCATGTCAGCGCCTTCGGCAAAAACATCTTTCATGCTGTAGTAAAGCGGAAAATCAAACAGACTGTTGAATTTTCCTTCTTTCCAGATGTCGAGGGTCGCCTTCGGGTCGCCGTGCAGATATTCGCCAAGTAGCATAAATCCTGGACCGCCCTGTTCTCGACAGTTCTTATTAAAATCTCGCCAGAAATCGAGCGAAACATGTTTCACGGCATCGAGTCTGAAACCATCCGGATGTAGGCGCTCAATCCAGTGGCGTGCTACCAGTTTGAAAAAAGTCTTTACAACCGGCTTCTGTCCGTCAAAGTCTGGCAAACCAAAGATGCGCCGGTTAACCAGCTGATCTTTGTCGTTCCAGTCGACGATATCCAGAGATGGATTGAACCAGTCAGGGTTAGCTTCGACAAAAGGCGCATCGTAGCCCATGTGGTTGACCACCATATCGAAAAGCAGTTTCATTCCACTCTGGCACATGCGGTGCCGCAACTCAACCAGCTCAGCCTCGTTGCCGAAACGAGAATCTACTGACCAGAAATCATAAGCCCAGTAACCATGATAGGGTTGTTGCTTGAAAAAACGGTCAGGACGATTGGTAAAAAACGGACTGAGCCAGATACCGGTTACCCCAAGCTTTTCGAGATAGTCTAAATTATTGAGCAAACCAGCGATATCACCGCCATGAAAGCCATTGATATCCGTTGGGTCAACCTGCTGATCATTGGCCTGATTGCCATTAGAAAAGCGATCGATAAAAACGAAATAAAGTATCTGATCCTTCCAGTCCTCAAGTGATACAGCCTTTGCTGGTAGCGCGCTCAACATGGCAAAAAGCAGCACGATAATTGCTCTTTTCATTATCTGATCAACCTTTCGATGGCTTAACATTCTGACATTCAAACACATTATAACAGTCCCTGCAAAAAGTCATATCAGCGCAGATGTTCAAAAATGCCGCTGGTGCGGTATTGCAGTGCTTCTGCGAGATGGTTGATTGTGATCGTCTCGTATTCATCAAGATCGGCAATGGTTCTGGCGATCAGCAGCACCTTGTCGTAACCGCGCGCAGAAAGCGCGAACTTACGCGCTGCGCTTATCAGCAAAGACTGAGAATCAGTATCAATTTTACATATTGTCTCGATCTTTCTGCCTGGAAGATAGGCGTTGAGCATCAGACCACTCGGATCATTGCGATGCTTCTGCAGGTTGCGAGCTTTAACCACTCGCCCGCGCACGACTTCCGAGCTTTCTCCAAGCGGTTTTTCGGCTAGTTCCCAGGGTTGCAGGCGTGGAACATGAACCTGCAGATCTATGCGGTCAAGCAAGGGTCCAGAAAGTCGCTGCCGATAACGACTGATCTGCCTGGCATCGCAGACACAATCTGCATCCGGGTCTGTGCTGAATCCGCATGGGCATGGATTCATCGCGGCAGCTAACAAAAATCGCGCCGGGAAAAGGCAGGTTTGCGCTGCCCGCGAAATCGACACTGTACCAGCAGACAGCGGCTGGCGAAGAACTTCGAGAACCGACTTCTTGAATTCAGGCAACTCATCAAGAAACAATACACCGTGATGCGCCAATGACACTTCACCTGGGCCAGGCGACCGGCCACCGCCGATTAAAGCCACATCAGAAATAGTATGATGCGGGTCGCGAAACGGGCGTTGCCTGATAAGGCCGGCTCCCGCCTGCAACAGCCCTTTAATGCTGTATATGCGGGTAACATCGAGTGCTTCGACAAAATCGAGTGGCGGCAGAATTGAGGGCAGAGCACGCGCCAGCAAAGTCTTGCCTGAGCCTGGCGGCCCTGAAAAAATTATGTTGTGGCCGCCAGCAGCGGCAATTTCAAGGGCGCGACGGGCCATTGTCTGTCCCTTAATACCGGACATATCATTGAAGGCGAACATTTCGTCAGAACGATTGTCGTGGTCGTGAACTGGAGCATCAGCAACAGGAGGGCTATCGCCAGAAAATGCAGCAACCAGATCGCCGAGGGTCGTGTAAGAAAGCACATCGAGCTCGGGCACCACCAGAGCTTCGCGCGCGTTATCGCGAGGCAGCACAATACCCCTGTAACCGAGCTGCAGCGCCATCAAAGCTATTGGCAAAATGCCGCGGGTGTGGCGTAGTTCGCCATTGAGGCTGAGTTCGCCGACAAAGATGTAATTATCACTCAGTTCGCGAGGAATTAGTTCCATTGAGGCAAGAATTGAGACTGCTATCGGCAGGTCCAGGCCTGAGCCCTCTTTGCGCAAATCGGCCGGTGCCAGGTTCACTACTATACGCCCTGATGGCAGCGAAAAACCAGAATTTTTGATTGCTGAACGAACACGCTGCCATGATTCTGAAACTGAGGTATCGGGCAAACCGACCAGATCAAAACCAGGCAACCCGCCGGCAATATCGGTTTCTACAAAAACCGGGGTGGCTTCAAACCCAGAAATGGTTGCAGCAGCAACTTTGGCAAACATACTCTCTTGTGCCTCTGATGCAAAATTCGAGCATTTAATTGAATTATTGTATCATAGCAAAACAATAAAGAAAGCTCTAAAAGCTAAATCCACATTTTTTCAAGATCATCTGCACTCTTTTGAACATACATAAAATCTCCCATACGGTAGCTACACAGTTTCTCTTGTCGATTGGCAAGCACATCGATTGCCATGCAAATGACAGCGCCTCCGCTATTCTCAACCTTCATCTGTCAGCAAACTCATTTAATTATTATTTGGGTTTAAGCTGCCAGATAGAAGTGATTCCTTATGCTGCAATAACCAATCCACAATGACCTTGATTGGATCGGGGTTAAGAGATGCTTTCCCGGTTTGATACGACCGATGACTTTCAGCAAAGTCTTTAACCCTGGCATAATGATGATCTGCTTCTTCGATGATTCGCAAACTCACCTGGTTATTTCCGGCCTGGTTCATCACATTCTTCATCCATTCATGACAGGCGCGGGTAGTTATGAAGTCACATGCGTTGTAAAGAAGAAGAGTTGGAGCTCTAACTTTGGAATAAATGGAAGCGAGATTCAGATTGAGTTGTTGATGCCAATAAGATAAGGTTCGGTCATCCATGATTCGTTGGTTCTGGTTTACAAATCGAGAAAGCGTTGGATGTTTCTGGACGATAGTGGCAAGTGGATCACCTGACAAAAGTGAGGAGAAAAAAACCAGATAATCTTTCACCGTTCCGTCAATCTCTGTCTCGGTTTTGCCGGCAAGCTGTCCTTGCAATCTGATTGTTTCCAGAGTCCTCTCCACGTAAGAGCGGCCAATTGAACCGGAAACAATCAATCCAGAAACGGGTCTTTGACCTGCCAGCCAGGCTGCGACTATCCCGCCGGTACTGTGTCCGAAAACAAATACCTTCTTCGGATCGATTTCAGGGCGTGAGTAAAGAAAATCCAATGCGGCAAGATTATCACCAAGCTCAGTCTGGAAATCGGTTTCCCGATAATCCCGACCTTCGGAATCCCCACTGCCCCGCAATTCGAACCGCAAAACACAAAACCCTTGTTGTGCTGCCAAAAAAGCCAGTTCGCGAGAAAAATTCAGTCCCGGAAATTGTCGTAGACGAGGGCTTTCGAGGGCACTGACAATTAAAAGTCCAGGAAGTTTTTTTGGAGAAACTGCTTTGGGGCTGGCAAAAACCGCCCGCAACCGGTTTTCTCTCAATTTAAACAAGGTATACTCAATATTGAGATCTGAAGCAGTTTCACGTGGAGGCTCCGCCAACGTAAGCGCTGTTCGAACTAACTTTCCCTGCCTCCATAACTCAAACGGTACATTCTCGCAGGCATACTTTTGGCTGATGACATCCTTGAGTCGAGACTCTCCAGAAATCAATGTTCCTCCATACTCCACCAGGATATCTCCAGCTGCCATCCCAGCTGATTCCGCAGGAGTATCAGGAAACACTTCATTGATCAATACGCCCTCACGCGGAGCAGATGAAAAACTCGCCACATCCAGACTTGTTATGGCGCGGAAAGTGAAGCCGGCCATTCCTTTGCTCTTCAATGGTTCCTGAGCAGCAGCAAATGGCTCTGGCAAGGAATTGCCTGTGAACAGATATCTGGGACTGGAGGGCAAGTCAGCTTTTTTTTCTCCAGCAGAAATAATCCACCGACCGGTGTCTTGAGAACAGCTCAGACAATGGTTTCCTGAAAGGGGGCCAGCGACCCAGATGATTTGTTGGCCCGTGGGAGAAATTCCGGTAACAAGTGATTGAGCAATCTCCCCCCAATTGCCAAAATACCAGGACCAATTCGGATTAAGAGCCACGTCTAAGGTCGCACCGCTTGTCGGAAGAAAAGTAAAAGGTGAAAAAGATGGAATCGCAATTCCGGTGCTCGGAGGAAAAAAAACAAAAAACTTCGTGGGAATCGGAATCATTGGAATGCTTGAAGAGGTGTTTGAAAACGGAAGCGAGCCCTGCTCGTCTTCAAAACAGGTAAGATCTGCCTCCGTTTGGCCTTTTAAAGACTGGAGAGCATTTTGAACAGCGGCGGAATACTCATCCGCAATCCCTTTCATCCGAATGGCCTCCTCATCTAATCCCCGATCCTTCTCAAATTGGGATTTCGTAAGGTAAAAAGCAGCAATGAACTTCCGTATCTTTATAATCTGAGCATCTATTTCTCTCTTTTCAGGAAAACGAACCAGCGTATATGTTCGACCAAGTCTGGCAGGCTCAAGCTGGTCGATCAGACGGCTAGCGGTAAAAAAACGCTTTTGCGCCACCAACTCCTGGATTCCTTCAAAAATTCTATTGAGAATAGCATCGCTCTCCGCACTCTTAGTAGGATCGCTGAGTTCTTTTAAAAGCTTTTCCAGAGAAACGCTCTGCTTTGCAGCGGCAAAAGCATTCTGATTTGAAAATATTAGAGCCAGGCAAAACACCATCGAAATTATGAGAAAAAAACAGGTGAAACGAAAGGATCTATTTATCATGAAGTATCCATCCCTTTTTAAAGACTCTTCCGGTTTACTTTTTTGCAGAGCAAATCAGAAAAATTGTAACACAAATTTGTATCGGGAAAAATCTGAAAAGTAGCCTTGGATAGGAACTTTAGCAGGGCAAACCGACCAGGTCGAAACAAGGCAGCCCGCCGGCAATATCGGTTTCTACAAAATCTGGACTGGCTTCAAACCCAGAATATTGTTGAAGCAATTTGCTTCTTGACTAAATAGTAATGTAATATACTTTAAACTAGATAGTTACATTATCTTTGGTTGAGGAATTTATGCCAGAATCAGACGGCCAAGGCCCGAGTGGAGTCGGTAAAGACTTTTACACCGATACTCACGCAGACTTCAACGCATCGTTCGAAGATGCGCTGCTACTTGAACGATTCGAAGTAGCAAAGTCTCAGCTCGAAGATTTCAAGAATAAAAACGGTGAGTCTGCTCTTTATCTGTACAGACTGGCGCGACTAAAAGAAAAACAGAAAGAAATTCGCGTCGCTTATGAAATTTACAAACGACTATATTATGAAGTGCCCGTGTTCATGCGCGACAAGAATGAACTGTCACAAATTCAGCGCGAATATATCGAAACCCATATCAGCAAAGCAAAGGCAATGTGGAATCAGGTAGTCTCGGGTGCCTCGCACTTTATTGAAGAAAATCCCGATGCTCAGGACAAAAAAAACAAAGAGCCATATATAAAAGCTTTCTGGAAAAAGCATTTTGAAGATCTTGAAGAGGTAGCCACGACATTTCGCAACATTCTAGAATTTGAAGCGCACGAAATAAATGCAATTCTTGGGTTGATACAGTGCTACACGGAGATCGACAACAAAGAAAAGCGGGCACGCTGTCTTGCCTTGCTTGACGAGGCAAAAAAATACTGGAAAGAAATGGTTCAGAAACGTTCTGATGCATCGCTGGTCGCAGCGAATAAGCAGAGCGAAAGCAACAATCACGACTCTGTCATCGAGATAGTAAATCTGGGACTCGAGACCGAACCAACCAACTCGGATCTACTTATGATGAAGGCCGAAGCACTGTCAAAACTATGGCATTTTCAGGAAGCACTGTCGTGTGTTCTGGTCGCCCTCAGGCAAAACCAGAATAACTCCAAAGCACAGCGCATGAAAAAAACGATTGAGGGACAAATATTTGATCAAAACCTCAAAGAAGGTCTCGAGTTTCTCCTGAAAGCCGAGCAGGAAAAGCCTGGTTCTGCACAACAACTCAAATGGGTTGAGTCGGCTTTAAGCTGCTTTCTGGATGCGTTATCTTTTGACGGTCAGAATCTGACTGCTCTCGCAGGTATCTATCGTTGCCGTATAAGATCTGGCGAGCCGTTAAAAGCTCAGACCACCCTTGAACGCATTCGCCAGATTGATCCAAACTATGATGTTTACTCAATATTCCATGAAAAAACCGATCAGCAGAAGCCGAATGACGGATGCTTCGTCGCCACCCGCGTTTTTGGCGAAACCCATCCGAACACGATTTTTCTGCGGCGTTTTCGCGAAGAAGTGCTCAAACAAAGCGTGGCCGGACGAATTTTTATACGACTGTATTATCGCGTCGGCCCTGCCCTGGCCGAACTACCCGGACGCAGCCCAGTCTACCGCATTTGCCAATTATTTATAACCGGCCTGACCAGACTGCTGAAAGCGCTTTAACTTTCAGCAGCCTTGCTACGCTCAATTCAATTTACATTTTCCCTGCTGCCAAAGCCAGCTTGATTGAATTCATCCGGGTCTGCTTGTCGTCTGAGCGCGAAAGCAATACGACCGGACACTGAGCACCTAAAATCATACCACCGGCCTGTACGTTTCCGAAATAAAGCAGAATTTTACCAAGAATATTGCCTGTATCTATATCTGGCGCGACTAGAATATCTGCTTTGCCAACCACTTCATTAAACAACCCTTTGTGGTGTGCCGATTCAAGCGATATAGCATTGTCGAGGGCCAGAGGACCATCAACGATGCAGTCGCTTCCAAATTGTTTGCGTTCTCCCATCTTAGCCAGCAATGCGGCATCCATTGTGCTCTGAATTTTGGGGTTCACTTTCTCGACGGAAGAAAGAACCGCAACTCGTGGCACTTCGACACCCAATTTTTGCGCCAAAGCCTTGGTGCTGTTGATCATTTCAATCTTCTCTTCGAGACTCGGCTGCGGAAGCATGCCTCCGTCTGTTAAAAAGCGCAGGCTGTTTTCCCATTCGAATACCAGTACATGTGACAGCACAGGTGACTTTTTTATGCCGGTTTCTGAATTTAGAACCGCCTTAAGCAGAGTTGGAGTCGAGATTGAACCTTTCATCAGAGCGCTGGCTCTGCCTTGCCTTATCAGCTCTACCGACTTGAATGCTGCATCTTCTGGTGTTTCACAATGAACTATCTCAGGATTGAAACCGGGAGCGATCTTATCAAGATAACCTCTGATAATGTCTTTATTACCGACGAAAATACACTCGACAAACCCCTGATTACTTGCCTCATAAGCTGCCATCACGGTTTCGGTATCTTCTGGCATGCACACGGCCAAAGGCACACGTTTCATTCCAAGAAGCCTGTCTACATCTGCAAAATTCATGGCAAAATCCTTTCCTTCTCAGTATTCTTTAACAACAGAAGCGTCTGCCAAAGCGCGGCACGCGTGCGCAGCCAATGCCTTCAGCTCATTTTGTCCGGGTTTTACGATCACTGGTGCGATAAATTCAACCCTTTCTTTGATCCAGGGCACTACCTTCGAATTATGAGCCACACCACCGGTTAAAATAATAGCATCCACCTGCCCCTTCAAAACCGTTGCCATAGCACCTATTTCTTTGGCAATCTGGTAAGCCATGGCTTCAAGAACCAGTTTTGCCTTCTCATCTCCTGCCTCGATGCGTTTGAGCACTTCGCGGCAGTCAGAGGTGCCAAGATACGCAACCAGCCCACCCTTGCCTATCAGCATTTTTTTTATCTCATTAAACTGATACTTGCCACTACAGGCCATTTTAAGCAAACCGGTCAGCGGCAGCGTTCCACAGCGCTCAGGCGAAAACGGCCCGGCGTCGTTGGCATTGTTTACATCAACCTGACGCCCTTTTTTATGAGCTGCGATCGAAAACCCACCACCAAGATGGGCTACGATGTAATTTACTTCTTCCGGTTTTTTACCGTTTTCGGCAGCGACCAAGGCCACTACAGCCTTAATATTGAGCGTGTGTGACAACGATAAGCGCGGCAATTCAGGCCAGCCACTTATTCTGGCGATATCGTCAAATTCGTCAACCGAAACCGGGTCAGCAATATATGCAGGTATATCAGCACTTTCTGCAACTCTGCAGGCGATAAGACCACCAAGTATCGAGGCGTGATCAACCAGCTTACCACTTTGCAGGTCCTTCATAAGTGATTCCCCAACATGATACACACCACCGCTTAAGGGCTTTAGCGGACCACCGCGACCTATGACCGCTTTAAGATCAGAAGGTTTGCAATTCCAGTCGATCAGCGCCTTCTCGACTGCTGCAAATCTGTAATCGAGCTGTTCTAGATTGCTGGCAAAACCTGCCAGTTCAGATGTCTGGTGTGTAATGTCGATTTCCTTGAGGGGCTCAAGACCGTTAAAAAGGGCAATTTTGGTCGAAGTCGACCCGGGGTTGATAACCAGAATCAAATCGTTATTCATAGCCTTCCTCGCTGGGTATTATTTGTTTCCAGGGCAGATGCTCAACTGCAATGCGATCGGCCGGGCAAAACTCGCCGAGTGGAAAATCGTCTGGTGCAAACCAGTTGACTTCGGGATTCGTCATCATTTTTGCCAGGCATTGGTCCGGTGCGTCACTGAGTTGGCATTTTACAAAGTGCAGACGTACGGTCTTGTCCGGGTATTCATGTTCGAGCACCAACAGGGTCTGCCCGGGCACTATTCTTATATCAAGTTCTTCGATCAACTCACGATGCGCAGCATGGCCAGCCGATTCGTCATTTTCAAACTTGCCGCCTGGGAACTCCCAGAGACTGTCGAGATAACCACCGCGACGGCGAGCAAGCAAAACCTTGCGTTCATGAACAATTACTGCTGCAGCAACATTTATGGCAGATTTTGGCATTGCAATCTACTTCCTAATATATTTTCAGCAACAGCCCTTTGAGATAGCGCCCTTCTGGGTGAGCCAGGGCAATCGGATGATCGGGCGCATGAAAAGCTTCATGCACAATCATGGCACGCCGACCGGCTGATGCAATGGCATCTCTGACTGTTTCAACAAATTCTTCGCGACTTACCTGGCTGGTGCATGAAGCAGTGAACAGGTAGCCTCCCGACTCAACAACCTTGACGCCCTGCAGATTAAGGTGACGATAGGCGCGCAGGGCCTTCTCTGCATCCTTACGGTTCTTGGCCATCGAAGGAGGATCAAGCACTACCAGATTAAAGCTGCCCGGACGACAGCCGGCCAGGTAATCATACATGTCTGCGCAAACCAGCTGATGTGCTGCAGCGCCAAGTCCGTTTATTTTCAGATTTCTTTCTGCCTCAACCAGCGCAGGTTTTGCAATATCTACAGTTACTGTGCGAGTTGCACCGCCAGCGGCAGCGGCAACCGTAAACGCTCCGGTATATCCGCACACGTTCAAAAGACTTTTTCCAGCCGATATAGAACGGATCAGATGGCGATTCTCGCGCTGATCGAGAAAAAAGCCGGTCTTTTGGCCATTTACCAGATCAACACTGAATTTAAGACCATATTCCCTGAACTCTATTTTTTCAGGTAGATTACTTCCCCAAACCAGTTCAGCGGCATTGGCCCGCGCCAGACGAATCTGATTGCGGCGCCAGATCCATTTAGTTTCGGGCAACACTTCTTTTATGGTTTTTACAATGGCTTTTATGTGCGGCTCAAGCCCAAGTGAATATATCTGCATCGAAACGGCCTGGTCATACTTGTCGATTATAAGACCTGGTATGGCATCGCCCTCGCCATTTACCAGGCGATAAGCTGTAGTATCAGGTGATTTAAATCGTTCCAGTCGATAGGATATCGCCTGACGCACCAGTCTGGGAATGCCAGACTCAAGCTTTTCGCCGCGATCGAGTGGCAGCATGCGCACCAGAATCTTCGAATCGATATCGGCGTAACCTACGCCAAGAAGCTGATCTCGATGCGAGTAGACTTCGACCAGATCGCCTGTTGCCAGCTGCGCAGGCACTTCGCGAAAGGCCTCGCCATAAGCCCATGGATGGCCCTTCATCAGCGAAAATTCTTTGTTCTTCTTCAAATAGAGACGGTGACTGTGCATATTACCCTTCCCTTGATTATCTGCCCTATTCTAAGCAAAAACCTGAGAATTATCAATTTTTAAGATCAGGAACAATCAGATTTGCTGCAACTAATCTATTGACATGCAGCAGTTGCATTTGTAGCATTATCTCATAAGATTTTCAGCAAAATCGAGGAGCAAATATGGTTCAGACTGATTTTTTGAAGGGTGTATCGCTCTTTGCCGACCTGCCCGAAGAGGAACTTAAAAACGTCAGCCAACAGGCCGAAGTGGTTGAATTCGTACGCGACGCCATCATCTGTAAAGAAGGGCAACAGGCTGATGCGATGTATATCATCAAGTCAGGAATAGTGCAGATATATTGTGACGACGGACGCGGCGGCAAGAAAATACTGACGCATCTCAAACTTGGTGAATATTTTGGCGAAATGGCTCTGCTGACCGAGGAACCACGCAATGCTTCATCTGTCGCCCTCGCCGAGACCGAACTGATAAAACTTACTAAAACCAGCTTTCACAAGCTATTGCACACAAGTCCGGGCGTTTCGTTGAGCATTATCAAAACCCTGTGCAATCGCCTGTCAAGAACCAATATTGGCGCAGCTCAAACCAAAATGCACAATGTCTACGCCGTCCTTGGGCCCGACACTTCATCTGGCAAAAGCCTGTTTGCACGCAATCTCGCGATGGCCATGCAAAAAGAGCTTGGGCAAGATGTTCTGCTTTATGACCCCAATCTTCGCGACGAGCGAGTCGCCCGAAGTTTGGGCATCGAAAAACGTTCACGCATTATTGACGAGCTTGTTGACCGCGAAAAAATCAAGGATTTGTCACAGTATGTAGTTAAAGCGCCTTGTGGACTGCTGACAATTCTTCCTCAGGAGAACGGTCTTACAGATATTCGCCTCAAGGAATTCCATACGTTTTCTCTTATGCAGACTATACTTGAGCATTATGAATACGTCGTGGTCGATTCGAGCTCAATGTACACAAAGGTCACAAAAGAGATAGTGCAAAACTGCGACAAAATAGTCTATCTGATATCAAGCAAGAACGTGTCGATAACCGGCCTGATGGATCATTTTGACGAAACCCGGCGCGGCTGGAAAGTAGCTCCTGAAAAAATAGTTTTTGGTGTCAACCACACTACCAGCGACCCGATTCAGGAGAGTCTTATCACCGACAAGGATCACGAAAGAATCAGCTTTGAGATACCCTTTGCCAAAGAGCTTCAGGGCAAACGCGAGCCAGAACGGCAACTTCTGCTGCAAATCAGCCCCGATCATCCGCTGGCAAAGGTTTGCAGTGAACAAAGTATCGATATTCTTTTTGATCAGAGCATTGGCCTGTTTTTGCCGACCTTTGATGATCAACCTGCTAAGGCTGAACTGGCATCGCGATGGACCGAAAGTGGTGCCAACGAACTCTCTCAGGATCTCAAGAAGGTCGAAATCAAGGGCCCTGTCACCCGCAATGAAACGCTTTGCAAGCTAATCTGCGGCAACACTTCAAAATGGGATCTCAACAATCAGGTCGTAAAAATTGTTGATTTTTCTAACCGCTTTAAAAAAGAGTTTGGACTGGACAAGCTCATTCTCTCGCTGAACAATCAGGAAAGCGTTATCTAAAGGGGCTTAAACTCTTCGGCCATGCGGATTCGTTCAATTGCCGGAGGGTGAGAATACAGCCAGAAAACGCGCAACGGCGATGGTAAAAGATCAGAACGATTATCGCGCGACAGCCTGACCTGGGCATTTATGTAAACATCACGCAGACCGGTAAGCTCAAGAGCGACCCGGTCTGCTTGTCTTTCCATGAACTGACTGATCTGACTCTCGACTGGCGCAGCAAACAACTGCAAAAGCATTACCAGCACCAGCAGAAACGGCAGATTTGCTGCGCTGGCAGCGCCTTTCAAACCGAACCATTCGACCTGAGCCATTAACGGATAAAAGGCGCCATAAAGCAAGGCGATGAGGAGCATGCCCAAAACTCCGAGCCCAAGGCCCCAGGCAACGTGACTGTATTTCCAGTGCCCTGCTTCGTGCGCAAAAATCAATGCAGCTTCTTCAGGAGTATGACTTTTGATGAGATTGTCGTAAAGGACAATCCGGCGATGGCTGCCAACACCGGTAAAATAAGCGTTGGTGTGCTTTGAGTAACGACTTTCGTCGATAACAAAAACATCACTGACCTGCATACCAGCCTTTTCAGCCATGTTAAGCAGTCCCGTTCTGAACTCGCCATTTTCAAGAGATGTTTGATTGTAAAACAGCGGCGTGATAATCACAGGAACCAGGAGGGTTACAGCAAGAGCAAATATCCCCATTACGCCCGGCACAACAATTTGCCACCTTTGCGGAAACCACCGCATAACAGTGAGAAGAATAATTATTGCAGCAGTCTCAAGACTAAGACCGATCACCAACGATTTGGCGTAGCGCAAAAGCCAACCTGAAAAGCCGATATTGGCAAACCCGATCTCAGATTCACGCCAAAAGCCAAAGTATACGGCGGCCGGAAATGACAGAAGCTCAATTACAAGCAAACTAACAACTATGAACAGCAGATCCTGGCGTAACAGTCCTTCGCCGGCAAAAGAACCGATGCGGCGCCAGAGCGACTCAAAAAAACCGCCCTTAAGCATTGCGAGCAGCCCGCCCACCAGCAAAAACCCAAAAACAGCCCTGAACCAGAAACCATACATGGCATATTCGCGGCCGACGACTACATCCTGCTCGCTAAAATAGCGCAACACAGCTGTTTTAAATTCAACATCTGAATTACCCAGATACTGACTACCCATTAATATAACTCTGAGCAGACACCAGGCAATGACAAGCAACCAGAAACACTTTTCGACTTTATCTGCACTCATGTTGTCAATGTATTCTCTCATCATGCCCCTGTCAATGAAACAACAAATATTTATCAGAACTATTTAAAAGCTCTGATAAAAGTGGTAAATTGTCCACATGAAATGGCCTGACCCGATAACCCGGAAACAATTTGCGCGCACCCTTGCCAACCAGTCAAAACCGGCTGTCACAAGATTGCCGTCGGCGGCAAAAAAGGGCACTGAGAAGAGCACACAACACATAAACTGTCGGGAGTGTGCTCACTTTTTCATAACATGGGAAGGTTCTACCCCTTACGGCTGTAGATCGCATGGCTTTAAATCGGCGCAAATTCCCTCTATGGTTGTTTTTTCCAGCTCAGGCGAACATTGCCTGCTGTTCAAGCGCAAGTCAGGCTAAGGGCATTCTTGCAAAAGACATCAAATTGTGCTATTTTCTAACGCCATGTGCACAGAGCATTCATTCCAGTGAATTGCAATTGAGAATAGATTTTTCTTAAACATTTATAGATAACTGTCGATAAGTATTAAGAAAAATACCCGCTTAGAGGTGGGCAATTGCAAGGAGGCGCAGAATTTAAAAATGATTAAACAAAGCAAGATTCACTTCATTGGAATCGGCGGCGTTGGAATGAGCGGTCTAGCTCACATTTTCCTCAATCGTGGCTACAGAATATCAGGCTCTGATATATCTGAAAGCGAAAGAACCGAGGCTCTCAAAGCGCGTGGAGTAGATATTTTCATTGGGCACAGTGCACGTAATCTGCCAAAAGATGCTGGTCGGGTAGTCGTCTCCACTGCCATCAAAATAGACAATCCCGAGCTAGTAAGTGCTCATAAACGTAACATTGCAGTTTTACATCGGTCTGACCTTCTTGCCGAACTCTTTCTGGATTCTAAATGTGGCGTCGCTGTTGCCGGTTGCCACGGTAAAACGACAGTAAGCTCAATGATGGCGACTGTATTAAAAATGACAGACAAAGATCCCACATGCGTTATTGGCGGTTATGTTGCCGCCCTTAATGGCTATTCTTCTGCGGGCAACTCAGAACTGTTTGTTGCAGAATCAGACGAAAGTGATGGAACTTTTCTAAAATATTTTCCCCAATATGGTGTGATCACCAATGTCGACAACGACCACCTTGATCATTATGACAGCATAACAGCCATCATCAAGGCATTTGAAGTCTTCGCCAGTCACATCTCAAGCGACGGCGCGCTGTTCATGTGTGCCGACGATACACTTACCCGCAATCTGGCCGTTCCCGAAAAACTGCGCACAGTTACTTACGGCGTTGACACCCCGGCCGACTTTATGGCCACGAACATCTGTTATCAGCCATTTGGATCAAGCTTTGAGCTGACTGTTGCAGGAATCAACTATGGTCACTTCGAATTGTTAGTGCCCGGCCGCCACAACGTTTTAAATGCCCTTTCGGTCATTGCTTTCTGCACTGAAATTGGAATGTCGCTCAGCGAAATACAGCAGGGTTTCAATCATTTTCGCGGAGCTGGCAGGCGCTTTGAGAAAAAGGGTGAATGCGAAGGCGTTACCTTTATCGATGACTACGGTCACCACCCCAACGAAATTAAAGCAACCCTTGAAGCCGCTATTTCACTGGGAGCGCGCCGCGTAGTTGTAGTTTTTCAACCTCACCGTTTCTCTAGAACCCTGTTTTTATCGCATGAATTTGGGCGCTGTTTCGACAACTGCGACAAACTTTTCATAACCGATATTTATGCAGCCTCTGAAAAACCAATCCCAGGGGTCACCAGCCGGGTAATACTGGATAACATGCCGGTACCACATAGACGCAAGGTAAAGATGGTTAAAAACGTCGATGACGTTAAATTGCATCTGCTAGACTACGTCGAACCTGGCGATGTGGTGTTTACCATGGGCGCAGGCAGCGTAACCCGTGTTGGCCCTGAAGTCCTTGAGTCAATGCGAGCACGTAGTATAGCCTTTGCGGCCATGCCCGTAAAAGCCGTAGTCTGACCGAAAAGGATCGGAAAATCAACATGACCATACTCACCGCCTTATTTCTTATCAGTGTTGCCGTAGTTATTTCGCGTGCATCAGTAGCCGTAGGCTTTATGGTTCTCGACCTCATCAAGGAACGCTACGGCTCATAAATTCAATTAAAATGTTTTAGTTGGTATAACCAAAACCGGCACTCAGCGAATTCAGCTGAATGCCGGTTTTTATTTGCCGCTCCACCAAACTCAGGGTTGGGTAATAGCCAGACTATAAGAACCGCTGGCCAGCAGATAAGACTTGGCAACTTCTGTCACCTGTTCACGAGTAACTGCATTTATCGTGTCAGGATACTTGCGATAAAAATCGAACCCCTTGCCGAAAAACTCGTCAGACGCATAGTTGTCGGCCATTGAGCGATTATCAACAAAAGTCAGCGCGTATTGCCCTATAATATATTTTTTTGCATCAGCAAATTCTTCATCAGTAAAGCCTTCATCGCGAAAAAGATCAATCTCCTGTTTAAGTCTCAGCGTAGCAGTAGCAACTTTTGATGCAGCGGTGCTGATTGAAGCCAGGAAATAGCCACCATTTACCATTCCAACATTGAATGCCCAGGTCGAGTATGCCAGAGAATCTTTCGCACGCAGATTCTTAAAAAATCGTGAAGACATGCTGCCAGAAAGAATCGTTGTGGCGATTGCCATCGGAGCTGTTTTTTCATCTTTTGCTGCAAAGGTTCTTGATGCATAGATGATTTGAGCCTGTTCGCGGTTTTTCTGCAGGTTAACCTTTATCGGCTCAATGACGTCTTTGAGTTTAAATTCCTTAAACTCATTGGCCTTACCCTGCGGAAAACGCCCTAGTCCCTGCAACAATGACTCTTTGAGTTCTCGCGAATAAAAATCACCAACAATTGCCACCACCATGTTAGCGCCAACATAGTGTTTTTTGTGAAATTCCTTGAGAGCCTGTATTTTTATTCGACTCACATCATCGATTTTGCCAAAAGCTGAATACCCTACCGGAGTATCTGGAAACAGCACCTCAAGTGCGCCTTGGGAAGTGTATTTATACAAATCGTCTTCATCGGCCTTTATCCAGTCTTCAACCTGCTTTTTCAGCTTATCAACTTCAGAAGACGGAAAATCAGGTTTATCAAGAATGCCTAGTAACAAATCAAATGAAGGCATAAAATTTTCCGAGAGGCATTGCAGGTCAAAGGAAACATAGCTCTTGCTTGCCTGCACCGAGAACTTTGAGCCCATGCTCTCGAATTTTTCAGCTATCTCTTCATTGTTCATGCCATTGGCACCACGTGGCAACATTTCAGCAACCATATTTGCCAGACCAGCTTCGCGACGCTCTTCTATCAGGCCACCGGCTGCAATCTTCACAGAAATCGCGACCAGGGGCGAAGTGTTATTCTGCTTTAATATAAGCCTGATGCCGTTATCTAGAGTGATCATCTCAGGAACGGCATCTGGCAATGGTGGTTCTGGTTCAAGCCTGGCAATTGTCAGATTGGCATCAGTGAAATACTTTGCGGCAGTCTCGACGATACTGTCAATCGTCACTTTGCGAATATTTTCAACAAATTTGTCTGCATCTTCAACATCGGAGAGCATTGCAAAATGACCATAATTGGTAGCCTGATTTTCTGCTGTCTCTCGATCAAAGATATCTTCGGCGATTATCTGCTGCTTGGCTTTTTCCAGCTCAGCCTCGTCAATTTCGCCGTTGCGCACGCGATATACGATCTTGCGGGCAGATTCCAGAAAAGCCCTGACCTTACTCTGAGAAGTGACTCCACCTACCTGAAAAAGCATGGGAAACTGGCTCGAATAATAGCTGGCACCAGCAGAAACAGCTAATTGTTCACGCTCTACCAGTTCGCGCCATAACCAGCTCGACATGCCACCACCAATTAGTCTGGCAATAACATAAAGCGGAAAACGATCGGCGCTCTTAATGCCAGGAACCTTCCAGCCCATTCTGACATAGGCATGCTGCAGGTCTGCATATTCTATTTTTGTGCGGATGCTTTCCTGAGGAGGCTCTTCTACGATCTGTTGAGATGGCACAGCAGCCAGGGGAGCAAACCCCATGTATTTACGAACAGACTCCAGCGCCGATTCTATTTTTACATCACCAACAATTACGACCCACATATTGCCTGGAACATAGAACTTCTTGTAAAACGCGTAGAGTTTTTCGCGAGTCACTTCTTCAAGATTCTTTTTATAACCCACAATCGGATGACGGTAAGGATGAATCTGAAAGGCTTCTTCCATAATCAACTCTACAATTCGGTCACTCGGGTTATCAAGACTCATACGCAACTCCTCAATGACTACCTGGGTTTCTTTATTGAGTTCTTCTGCATCGAATGAGCTATTCAAAACCGCATCGGCCTGGAGCTGCATCATTTTATCAAAATACTCTGAAGCTCCAACCAGGTAATAACTGGTATAATCGTTTGCTGTAAAGGCGTTCTGCTGAGCACCCATCTTTTTTATTTCATTGTTAAGCGCTCCAGAAGGAAAAGTCGCGGTTCCCTTGAACATCATATGTTCAATGAGATGGCTGTAACCTTCTTCACCCGGCTCCTCATTCACCGAACCAACTTTCGTCCAGATGTTGAGCGCAACTATTGGGGCCGAGTGAACTGGTTTAATAAAAACTTTCAGTCCATTATCCAGAGTAAACACCTGACCAAGCGACTCGCCACCGGCAGCGGATACTGCCAGCGCACTCAGCAATAAAAATGCTGCAACCATCTTTGCAACGGCTTTCATTATTTGTCTCCTGCGTGACTTTTTCGACATTCTATCATCATTCGTGGTATACAGCCAGCCTTTCGCGCTGCCATGCAGCAAGCCTAGCAAGGAGGAGATTATTCTTCTGCTCTAAGAGTCACAAGGCCAGATGCCGATATTAGAAGCAAGATATAAACAGATGGAGCGCAAACAATGAAACTGGCAAACAATTATTTTTTAACCGGAGCCATGCTGGCCATACTCCTTATTGCCTTGTTTGGCGGGAATGGCCTGCTCAACATGGTTCTAGCCAGCGGTGAACATGGGCGCATGCCACGCGAACTCAGACTTGGCTGTGAAATTGGCCTAATATCACCACAACAGCTGAGTAAAGCTTCATTAAACCGTAAAATCACTTCTGCAGACTTTGCAGAAAATCTCGCCCAGGTAATGATGCTGCTTGGTGCTCTGGAATCAGCAGATGCTCGAGAACTTACCAGAGCAGGCATAGTGACAGGTCGCGCTGGCTCCGGCAATATCTCGCGCTCTACAGCATTAGAAACTCTGGCGCGCGCCTCAATAATGCTTGCAGGAAAAGACGTTATAAGCCTTACCGATGGAGAGGCTGTGAATTATCGCGACTACAGAATAGCTGACAAATACTCCAGATCAATAGCATGGCTGCAGAGCAAATATATTGTCAGAGGCTATCCCGATGGCACACTTGGAAAGAATAGAAGCCTGTCCAAGCGCGAAGCGACTTTCTTTCTTTATAGATTTTACGAAGCAGTTTCATCAGAGATGATGGGCAAAAGACCAGCCGATAAGCTTAGTTTTATTGACGTTCCGCTTAGCCACCCAATAATGGAAACCATTGAGAACCTCACACAGCGCGGCGCATTCGACAAGCTGATTCTCAGGCCAAGTTTTGACGGTGATTCTTTTGTCACCGTATCCGATCTCACCGAAATGCTTAACGGTATTTTTGGACGCGCTGGCAAAGAAATTGACCAGATCCAAATCAAGACAATTTTCACCGACAATCAGGGTGATTCCTTCAGTCGCCGCCGCCATCTGGCACTGGCACTCGAATACGTTCTTGACAGCTTTGCACGAGAACGGCTGGTCGCACAGAAAATCAATTATCGTGACATCAGTATTGAGCAACCCGAATTTGAGGCGCTCATAAAACTTGCCGGCTGCGGTCTGACTCTTGGTTATAACGACGGCAGATTTGCTGGCAATGAAAGTGTTACCTGGTATGAGGCCGCCAAACTTCTCAACGAAGTTCTAAAGTTTGCTTCAATTGCTGCGCCAGTCGAAGAAAAAAAGGATCGACTCGCCGTCAAATCCGACATAGAGGCGTTTAAAGCACTAATCAGGGCAAAAAAAGAAAAGATTCATCAGATACTGAGCGCCAACAAGCGCTGATCAGACCCGACGAAGAATTAGCCGCTCTTCTGGCATACAGCTTATCACAAGCTCTTTGCCTGTTGCACAGGCGATAGTATCGGCGGCAAGCCTGGCCTCACGTGTGCAGATTGATGAAAAGACTTTTTCTACCGAAAAATCGTCACCATGGTTTATAAAAATCTTTACTTCCCAGATATTCGCTGTATTGGTAAGGAAACATTCTGACGCTCTGGTCAACTCTATATTCATTAAATCATCAAAGTGGTATGCGGTTGAGCGCACCCCGAGAATGCTCGATTCCAGCAAAGCGATTTTTCGTTGTGACCTGCTGATGCTGACATTTTTTCGATAGGTGACAAGCACCAGCCCGAGCAGAATGAATGCCGCAGAAACAGCAAGGCAGACCATGCAAAATGTAAACAGAGAAAAGAACTGTTTATCGCCGAGTAATCGAAAAATTATTCCAACTCCGGCAATAACAAAAAGTGCGCCAAGAAGAACACATACTCGCGAAGTTCTGAAGACAATGCTATCGCCGTCATGATCTTCAATCTTCATGACCCTAAAACTGCTCAGAAATCCCATCTCTAGCTTTCCCCAGGCATGTTTTGTAAATTTTTGTTAAGTTGTTGCCGATAATAACAAAGGAAACTACGAAGGTCAACGCTTTTTATTGCGCAAATCGGCGTACACTCAGGGTTTGGGGCTAGCAAGCTGGCGGCGGCGAAAAAAAAAGTCGTTGTACCGCGAGAAGTCGCTCCAAGAAGGGGTTTGACTGCGATTTTTTAGCGTTTTTTTAACAAAACCTAACAGCCGCAATCCAAACAGGCAACAGGGTACAAAAACAAAACCTCCGGCAACGCGAAGACACACGACCAAAAAGAAGATCAGGCATGTACCCCGGCCTCTAAACAAAAAGTTATCTCATCAATCACCCTGATACCAGAATCAGTCAACAGCCTGGTAGTAACTCCAGACCCGGCAACCAAACGGCCCGAGAATGTACCGTCATAAATTTCGGTAGCGCCACAGGAAGGGCTTTTGCTTTTCAAAACTGCAAGTTCAGCTCCGAACAGCTTTGCCATGCGCAAAACCTCGCCAGCACCGCTTATAAAACAAGCTGTTGTATCGAGGCCATCGCGGTTAAGAACTTTAGCTGAACCATTCAAAACAAATTCAGCCGAACCCTGGAGTTCACAGGGTATTCGCGGCGTAGGCAATCCACCGAGTTGCTCCGGGCAAACAGGCAAAAGGTTATAAAGACCGAACAGTCGCTCCCAGAAACTTGCGTCTGAGGCAAAAACAGACGATTCCTGTGCTTTATAATTACATTTGCAACCTACAAGGCAGGCGCTTATTAAAATCCGGCTACCAGGCTTTATCATTGTTCACAAACGAAGTAAAAGCGCTTTGCGCTCAATTGTCTGGACCGACAATTTGAGAACCTGAGGCCACACCAAGAGGCACTATCGCGCCCGGCTCGATAATAATGCCCGGGGTCTCCTGTTTTGGCAGGACAATCGGAACAACTATAGATTCCCCAGTTATCAATACAGATTTCGGCTTTTCAGAGACAGGAGCAGGTAAATTCTTCTTACCCGCCTTGGAGTTGTCGCGAAGTATGATTGACTTGCTTAGGTCTGCACCGGTGGAGACGCCTTTTTTGAGAGCGGAACCGTGCGGTTTTGCTCTGCCTGCCATCATCACTCCCGGCATACTCTTCTGCATCTGAAGAGCCGCAGGACCGATCAGCAACACCGAAATGCTGGGAAAAATGAAGAAAACCAGCGGAATAAGAAGTTTAACTGGTAGTTTATTAACACGTTCTTCGGCCATAATCATGCGCTGATAACGCATCTGCTCTGCCTGTGCGCGCAGAGTAGGTCCAATTTCAGCGCCAAGGCGCTGCGCCTGAATCAGCGAACTGACAAACGAAAAGAACGACAAAACTCTGACGCGTTCAGCCATGTCGGCAAGAGCTTCTTCGAGACTCTTGCCAACTTTGGTATCGGACAGAAACATTTTGAATTCTACAATGATATCAGTGTTGCGAGATTTCTCGACAACCTTGGCGATACCACCGGTGAGATCCAATCCTGACTCGATAGCCAATGAAAGCAGGTCTATGACATAAGGAAGATCAAATTCGATATTTTTCTGGCGCTTTTTAATCAGGTGACCAAGATAGATGCGTGGCAACCTAAACCCTATCGGGCTCAACACAATAAGAATCAGCCAGCCATACAGACCAAAAGAAAAGGGATCCACAAATAAAATTACAATCGCCAGAAAAACGATTGTAGAGACTTCCATTACCGACAGATACTCGTCAGCCGAGAACTCGATGGCCTTATTGGAAGCTTCAAGCAAAAACTTAACCTCTAGTCGCAGGCGCTTGAAATATTCGCCAGAAATCGATTTATTAAAAGCCGTCAAAGGCGACAGGAAAGCCCGAATTACCGGCCAACGCGCCTGACCTTTGGCGCGAGCATCATTTTTGGCTATGACCGCCTCTTCTGCTTCTGGAAGAATCGAGCTAGTCATACGGTTTATGAACATCAGGCCAATTATCGCAGCAGAGATTGTAACGATCAAAACGGCCTGACCTACGGGGTTTTCCAGCATCGGCACAAGATACTGAGGATGAAAAGCAGTGATGACAGCGGCAAGAGCTATAGGCATTGACCCCACGAGGTTTCCCGAAAGGCGGGCATGCGCGGTGCCGGCAATGACCTTACCCATGATTTTTTTGCGCTCAGCTACAGTCAACACAATCTGGCGATAGAGATCTTCCAGGTTACCACCGGTTTCCTGTTGAAAAATCGTGGCATTAATCGCAAGTCTCAGGTCGGCACTTGGGACCCGAGTTGCCAGATTTGTAAGAGCTTCGACCATCGATACTCCAAGACGTCTTTCCTGAACGAGAGTTCTGAACTCATTACAGATTGGCGGTGGAGTCGAGACGGCAACCAATTCAAATGCCTGATCGAGGTTACGGCCTGCCTTAAGACATGAGCTGACCATAAGAAGAACCTCTATCAGCTGATCTTCAAGGTTTGCCCCGGTAACGCCCTGAAGATAACGCGAGCGACCGGAACCATCTTTGTCTTTGCCAGCTTTGCTCGGATCAAAATTGATGTCGAGCTGCTCCTCAAGAACAAAATAAATGCCGATAATCACCCCCAGAATGGCCAGGATCTTGATTGCCGGGATAAAAGTCATGACGATGCCTCCTCAATTTTGGCGGCGGGGCTTTTCATTTTAAACAGGTGCGCATGCTGCTCAAGAAAATTCCCCGGGATCGATTTGATAAATTCTGGCAGGGCACCCGTAGGAAGGAGTTCACCAGCCACGTGACCATCTTCACCAATCCATTTTTTCTCGAACTTGAAAATGGTCTGGGTTTTTATGATGTTATCTTCTATGCCGATAACTTCGACCAGTTCAAGAAGACGACGACTGCCATCAGCCAGGCGACCATTCTGAACGACAAAATTCACCGAACTGGCTATCTGCTCACGAATTGCCCGCAACGGCAAGTCTACACCGGCCATGAGCACCATGGTTTCGAGTCTGGCCAAAGCATCTCTGGGCGTATTTGCATGCAAAGTCGTTAGAGAACCGTCATGACCGGTATTCATTGCCTGCAGCATGTCAATTGCCTCTGCGCCGCGGCATTCTCCGACAATAATTCGATCCGGTCTCATTCGCAAAGCGTTGCGTACCAGATCACGAATGGTCACCTGCGTTTTGGCCTCGGTGCCCTGCTGTCTGGCTTCAAGCCTTCCAAGATTTACCTGAGTCAGCTTAAGCTCGGCAGAGTCTTCAATACAGATAACACGCTCACTTGGCAGAATAAAATTCGAAAGAACGTTAAGCAAAGTTGTTTTGCCTGAGCTGGCACCGCCAGAAACGATTATATTCTTCTTAAGGTGCACACAGAGCTTGAGAAACTCTGCGGCGGCGATCGAGAGGCTATTGAATCTGTAAATCAGATCTTCCATGCTGATGGGAATTTTCGAAAATTTGCGGATGGTGATCATAGGACCCGTCAGTGCAAGCGGCGGAATTATTGCATGCACACGTGAACCATCAAGAAGACGAGCATCAACATATGGAGTACGTTCATTTATGGTACGACCGATCTGCATCAGAATACGCTCAATTACCGTGCGAACATGGTCTGAACTGTTGAACTTACGGTCAGTCAGTATCAACCGACCTCCCTTTTCGACAAAAACTCTATCGGGACCGTTTACCATTATTTCATCGACTTCTTCGTCGCGCATGAATTCTTCAAGTGGCCCCAAACCTAATATTTCATCAACGAGAAACCGCTTTACCTCGGCCTCGGCATTATGACCGCGAACCTTTGGCGGTGGCGTGCGCCGCATGGCATCGTCAATTTTTGCTTCTACTTTTTCGCGCAACTCATGATCAGATATGCCAAAACTCTTGTCGAGTTCACCTACGACCTCTGTTCTGAGCGTTTTCTGGTAATCTGCAATCTCGACAGGAATGCTGCTCACGATACTTAACTCTTCGCCTGGCACGATGCCCGCGCCGGGCATAATCAAGGCATGCTTTAACAAATTATCGATACTTTGCTCAAGCTTATCTTCAGCAGCTTCCATTGCCAACTCCCCACTGAGCGGAACAGGGCATTCCTGCTCAAAGAGTCTACTCTCACTGCTTTCTAAAAGATCTTCGGCGTGATTCCTGACCCAGAGAATCTTTTCAGCTAACCCATTGCGGCAGCTGGCTTCATCCCTGAATTTGAGCGCGAATGCAGGAGACGGTGGCTGTGATGTGTAAACATACAGCAATGCATCAGCTCGACTGAGCAGAAACGTCGGTAATGGCGACAATTGAAAAAGGATATCTATAACTACGTAGCCTTCAAGTTCTTCGAAAAGCCCTATCAGGTGCCGCAGTGAATCAGACAACTCACCTTCGCTCAAATGAAATCTTGGCTGAAGAGTCTCGCCAGGCCTGTTTCCACAGAATGGAATATAATAGACTCCCTGGTGAGTCGTAAAATGGTTGGCGAGATTGCTGGCAGACAAAGATGCCCAGTTACCCATATAGTATTCGAGAAAACTATTCTTAACCTGAACACTATCTCCAAGCTGGTCAAGAATGGTAGACGGGCGCATAAGATTAAATTCGATGAGTGCCACAGGCTTTCCGGTTTTCTTGTGCAATGCTGAAGCTAACGCCGCAGCAACGAAAGTCTTTCCTATGCCACCTTGGAAACTAGTAACAACAAAGGTCCGGGCTTTTTTTTGTGATGTTGTCATTTGTCCTCTTTTCTAAAATTCATTCAACCACAATGCATTAAAACTGTCAATCTGTTACAATCCAATGTCGGTACATTTTTAAAAGGACGGGCAGAATGGCGAATTTTGCAATAGAAGTCGAAGGCTTGGAAAAGGCCTATGGCCAGACAAAAGTTGTTAAGGGTATTTCTTTCAACGTACAACCTGGCGAAATATTTGGATTTCTTGGCCCGAATGGGGCAGGCAAGACAACCAGCATACGAATGATGATTGGCGAGATCCCGTTTCAGAATGGCCGAATCAACATTCTGGGTTATGATGTACCAACTCAACTAGCTGAAACCAGAACTCTGGTGGGAGTAGTGCCAGACCACCAGAATCTCTACGACCGAATCACCATCCGACAAAATCTTGAGTTCTTCGCTGCCCTCAACAAAGTCGATTCTTCAAGAATAGACGAAGTGCTGTCAGAAGTTTTCCTGATCGAACACCAGCACAAAGCCTGCAAAGATCTCAGCCGAGGCCTGCGCCAACGTGCACTGATTGGCCGGGGCCTCTTACACTGCCCTCGCCTGTTTTTCCTCGACGAACCAACATCGGCCCTTGACCCACATTCTGCTCAACTGATAAGAGAACTGGTGCAAAAGCTTAAAAATGCTGGCACCACTGTTTTTCTTACAACGCATTATATGGGAGAAGCTGACCAACTATGCGACCGCCTTGCTATTATGAATCTGGGAGAAATAGTAGCCTGCGACAGTCCGCAAAATCTCAAGAAAAACTTTGGTAGAAAAGCAGTGATCGTAGAGTATCTGCAAAACGAAACAAAGCGGACCAGTGATTTCTCTCTCGAAAGCAAACAAGACCTGGCCAGCCTGTCGCAGATTATCAGCTCTGGGCAACTGCTCAAAATTCATTCTCAGGAAGCAACTCTTGAGGAAGTATTCATGAATGTTACAGGCGCGCGCTGGAAATCGAACTCTGAGGAACCGGAAGCATGAGCTACAGAACAATTCTGGCAATACTTCGCAAAGATCTTCTCGACAGCCTGAAAAATTATCAGGTCATTCTAATGGTGTTAACCCCGATCATTCTTTCACTCCTGTTCACAAATGTTATGAGTGGGAGCAAAACCGCTGCAGCACTACCGGAAATCGGCATCATCAGTAGTCCCCAACAGCCATTGATCGAGTCTCTTATCGAAAAGGGCCTCAGCAAAAAAATCACATTTTTTCAGAACAGGCAGGATCTGGAGTCTGCAATCCTGGAAGGCAAGGTGCGCTTCGGCATCATTCTCCCCGAAATCATTTCGGCGCGGGCAACTAAAAACCAGCCTGTCACCCTGCTCTACCCTCCGCACATCCCGGATTTTGGTGTCGAAACTCTAAAAAGCGTATTTGAAGCAGAAATTCGCTCTCAGCTGGCAATAACGCCGCCACCTCTTCCCTTTGAATTTAGAGTAGAAGCGGTTGCTGGCAGCACCAGCAACGCGAATGCATTGGCAGACAGTATGTTTCCGATGCTGATGGTCATGGCGATGGGCATGGTTGGTTTTCTTGCACTACCCATGGCCATTGTAGAAGAGCGCGAAAAAGGAACGCTCAACGCAATTTTTCTAACACCCATCAAAACTAGCGAATTCATTACCGGCAAATCGCTTTTCAGCCTTTTTCTGGCAGTCACTACTACTGTTGTCATGCTCAGCATAAATCAAAAGTGGAGCGAGAACAGTGGCTATCTTCTGCTGGTTATTTTTTGCGGATCTTTGATGACCATTTTTACTGGCCTTATAATAGCGAATTTTGCCAAGACCCAGGCAGCTGTCAATGCCATTGGCACTACTCTTTTTCTATTCTTTCAAATGGTTCCCAGTCTTCAGCACTCGAGTGACATTGTGCGCTCTGTCGCCCCCTTTGTGCCATCCACCTATATTTTTTCGGCTTTACGAAAAGCAATGTTTCTTGATCTTTCCAAAGTTACAATAAATGACGATATACTTATTATAGTTACCTTAACTGCAGTTGCTTACATGATAGCTCATGGTGTATACAGGTTTAAGAAGGCTGACAAATAACTGACTTGCAAAAGCACACCTTTTAAAGTAATCTCAAACATTAAAACGACTAAACCGGAAAATAACAGTGAAATCTCTGGCTTTTGACGAAATAGTGAGAAATCTGCTTGTCTACCTCAAAGGACAAGTCCCTTCGCTCAGCTCCAAAGAAGCTAAAGATGATGTATTGCGGCAGGTTCAGAGCATGACCTTTACTCTCAGGTCGACTATTGTTCAACTTGAGGGATCCGCGTATCACGATCCACGCGCCACAGAAGACTACATAAAGCTTGAGCACGAGCTCGAAGCCCTTAAAAATACCAACGCCAAGCTTGAAGAATCTTTGTTCATGGAAATGAACAAGATTCAAGATACTAGCGATAAGTTTTTAAATTACCAGGATGAGCTACTAAAGAAGCAGAAAACCGAAGCAGCATTGATCGAACAAGTGGATCAGCTGAAAAAAGAGATCGAGAATCTTCTAAGCAAGCCTGTTTCGATCATTACCAACACCACTGTAGACGAGTCTGTTTATGAAGACCTGAAAGCAGACATTTCCGATCTTGAAACCCGTCTAAACAAGGGTGAAGAAACAATCCATCAACTGCGACAAGCTCTTCAGAACAAAGATGTTGAGTTGAGCAAGGGCAAAGAAGCTCTGATGGAAGCCATGAAAATGGACAAGTCAGAGATAGATTCTCTCAAAAACCAGCTTGCCGAGATTTCTGCTGCCCGCAACGAGAACTCGATTCTGAGAACCAGAATCAGCGAACTCGAAGGAGAGCTCAGCGTCCTGCCCTCAGCTGATGCTTATCGCAACAATATGGCGGCCTACGAAGCCAAAATGAGCTACATGGAGAAGGCTCTCGTTGAGGCGCAAACTGAGGCAATGAAGTTGCGTACAACTGTTGCCCGGGCTAACCCGGAAGCTGCACTTCTCGAAAAAGAACAGATGCAGCAGCGCATTGTCGATCTTGAAGCAACCCTGCGTAGCGTCATCAAGTCACGCGAAGCCAACACCAAGTCCGAGCGTTTTTCGTTTGCTCCCGAGGAGTGTGTCTATCTATTTGAAACACTCAGCACTACCGCAAATCGGCTCGCTCAGAGCCCCGAAAATCGCGATGTTTACTCTCGGGCTCGCGATTCAATAGCAATTCTCGAAAAATCAAATGCCATTCAACGAATTCTAACTATTGGTGAAACCTTTGACGGCAAGCAACATAAAGCAGCCAAAGCATTTAAAAATGATTTTCTTCCAGACAATGTAATTATCAAGGAAGAAGGCCCAGGCTTCGTTTCCGGGAACCGCTTGATTCAAAAAGCAGTTGTCTGGGTCGGCAAATCAGTATTCAATTGCACCGAATGCTTCAACGCCTGCCGGCCACACGAATATTTCTGCCCGAAATGCGGGCTTGAGCTGACGGCTCCTGATGGCACCAGCAAACGCGACATGCCGCCACACCCCACTGAACTTGAGCCCAACATACTGCTGCTCGACAAATTGATCGATCAAGGCAATCTCAAGGCTGCCAGTGCTCTTATTGCGTATATCTCCCGAGAATATCCCGGCAACGTCGAACTGGCCAAGCGCCAGTCACTACTTTCAAGCGCCGAAAGAACCTTCATTACAAGCGATGAATGACCAGCCAGAAAAAAAAGACACCCGAAGCCTTCTAGAGCTAGTCGAACAGGAATTAGACTGGAACCTGATCTCGATTGTTTCTATCTGGATCTTTATGCTGACAACTTTTTTTCTGATTTTTGTCGGCTGAACGACCAGAGAAAATCAGCTTCAGATAAGCCTTGCGCCGACCTCTACCGATCTAGTGCCAGACGAACTTTACCGCCCTCTTCAAGGGCGCTGATCGAAAAACCAAAGTTTGAGTCCGCCGGAAGTAGGAGTTACCTCTATATTAGTTGTGGCAGCTCCCGTGCTGGTTCTTACAAAACAGCGAAGCGCATTGGCTCCCAAAGGCACGGTAACCGATGATGTTGTCAGCGCCTGGGGTATAAATCCTGGTAAAGTCACGCTCGAATAGAAACCCTGCAGATTAAGCCCTGACAACCCGTAATCCTTGCTGTCAGCAGACTGATACCGATTCAGATAAAGACTCAACCCAAATTTGGCGAGGGTTATGTCGAAAGCCTCAGCGGTAATGGCCGCAACGTTGGCAGTGCCAGTTAGAGAAGAGCTGGTCAGAGCCCTGGTAGTTTCGCGATAGGTTGTGCCATAGCGGTTTTCCTGAGCCAGAAACCGGACAAAAAGGTAGGATAACCCGTAACTGTTAAGACCAGACCAGTTGGTAAGCGAAAGAGTGGCGAAGTTTTGCTGCGTCAGCTTAATTAAACTGGCGGTATTTTCATCACCTTGCAAAATACCGTATCCACAGGCTTCTTCGGCAAATTTCGACATACCCTCATTCAGCCAGGTTGCCTCAAAATTGCCACCGTTGAGCTTTTTCTGCCAATAGTTGACCATGTGCTGAAATTCGTGCGCCATGGTGCCATAGCGTGTAACATCGCTGCTGACACTATATTTTACATATAGAATTTTACGGCCATTGCTTTCGCGCAACTGAATATCGGATGGATTCCGTGCCGAAAGATCAACGCCATAAAAAATACCCAGAATGCCATCGGCCATCGAACTGGTCAGCAGAATAGTCAATCGACTTTCGCCATCAGGCCCCTGAGCCGGTTCCTGACCAAAATAATCTCTAATCCTTATGCGTATGACTTCTTCGAAGCGCTTGCGCACATCAGCTACCAAGGTCATTGAGGGGTTCGAGATTGAATCATCAACATAAATTGCAGTCTGATCGGTCAAACCAAGGCAGGTTGCCTGAATTACATTATTCGGAAATGCTGTTGTCGTAGCCACCGAACCATAAACCGGAATATAAAAACTTTCACTTACCCCTACCTGAGGTGCAGCCATCGGCGCCGGCTCAGCTGACGCGCTGACAATAGGCTCTGACGGCGTTCTGCTCGCGGCATAGCGTTCAAACTCACGAAACGCCGATCCCGGATCAGTAATGATCGGCTGTGCAACAATGCTTGCCTTAATGTCAAAATTGGAGCTGTTCGGTGAAGCTACCGCCAGCGCATACGATTTTGAGCCCGACATCAACCCTGACACCTCTGATTTCACCGTTTCATTTACGTTTGCCTGCACCGGAAATCCGCTTGAGCGATGACTGCTCGGCACCGGCACAGGTGTAACGATGGTAAAACGGTATACGGAACCAGTCAGCATGATGTTAGTGGCAAGATCCCTTACAGTGCTGCTGGCAATCGTAAGCTGATTATAACTACCTGAACGCCAGGGGGAAGCAGGCAAAAAACTTAGAGTAAAGTCGTCTTCCCACGCCCAGTTGCCGCTGACAGACGGCGACAAGCTAAGTGCTGCGATGGCAGTATCTTTTATAACAGGCTCACTGAAGACTATGCGCAAAACTGCAGTTTGCTCAACATCCACCGCACCGTTCGCCGGCGCCACGCTGATCAAAGTCGGCGGTGTCGAATCCAGGGCGGTTCTGGCAAAAAAGGAGTAAATTTCTGAACGAGTTTCTTTGCCACTAACGTCACGGGCTACAATAGACCAATAATAATGGACACCCTCGCTCAGATCGGCATCGGGAGTCCAACGCTCCAGAGCAAGATTTGCCGCAACCACCTGTAATGGCGGCGATACTGAATCAAGATAGAGGTCATAAACAACTTGATCACCATCTGGATCACCACCTGTCCATGAAAAAACAGGCCTGAGCGCAACATCAACGGCATTAGCTGCTGGCGTCAGAGCTTTCGGCACATATGGCGAGAGATTGGTCTTATCCGATGTGGTAAACGACCAGATCGGCGAGTTCTCGTTGGTCAGTCCGCGACTGTCTCTGGCCACCACCTGCCAGTAGTATCTGGTCAAAAATTCATAGTAAGCAGACTGCTCGGGTAGATAAGATGGCCCAGCCTGGTCTGAGACAACCTTGGCGAGCGGAAAAGTCTTACCAACAAACAGATCATAAGTAATCTCATCATTGTCTGGGTCGCTCGAACTCCATTGCAACTGCACATCAATGGGCACGTTAACTGCGCCGCTTGCCGGATAAACGGCAACCGGGTCAGAAGGAGGCTGATTTGGTGCAGAGTAAGTGCTGAATCGCCATACGGGGCCTGGCGTCTCTTTGCCGCGATCATCGGCAGCAACAACCCGCCAGTAATAAGTCTGCCCCAAGGCCAGGCCATCTAACTCAGAACTTGTGTTACGAGTTGTAGCGACCAGTTCTAGATTTTTCGAGTCAGTCGAGATGTAGAAAGAATAAGTAACCGTATCGTCAACATCCGGGTCACCGCCAGTCCAGCTGAACTTGAGGGCTGGGAGTTGATCGTAGGCAAGATCTTCTGGCACAGGATTTTTCGGCTGATATGGCGTTGCGTTGTATGCTGTACCAGTCTTGAACTGCCAGATCTGAGAATCAGGCGAAACTGCATCATAAATATCTCGGCTGATCACCTTCCAGAAATAGATCTGATCAGGCCGCAAACTGGTAAGGCGATAATTGCTATCTTCGAGATTACTGGCGGCAATCTTGAGATCAGCTCCTTGAGTAGCAATCAGCAGATCATAAGTCAGCGGGTCATTGTCCGGATCACTGCCTGTCCAGCGCAGAACAACATCTGTTCCAAGGTTGTTGGTCAGATTGGTCGGAAAAGGATCACTGGCCGCCAACGGTGCCTGATTGCGAGGATTCGGCGGCAGACTGCTACCAGAAAGAATTTCCAGAGACAAAACAGCAATTCCGTCCGCGTTTTTACTGTCTTTCCCGGTAAGAGTTATCTGCACGGTGCCGGTGCTGGTTGGCGACGTATAAACCACACTACTGCCAGAGTCATAAGAAAAGCTGCCACGAGAAGCATGCCAGCCATAGGTTACGATATCTCCATCAGCGTCAAATCCTGCGGCATAAAAGGTAACACTCTCGTTAGTTTTGATGCTGGTAAATCCCTGTTCGATCTCGACCACCGGAGCCTGATTGCGCTCGGTTGCGTTAAGAGGCGTGAGCCTTATGCGCAACTGAGCCTGGCGCTGCAGTTGAAACCCCGGATGAATAACTGCCGGCATATAACCAGTCGCCTCAACCCGCATTGGCCAGAAGCCAGAAGGTAGTGGCCCGACTTCGGTGTCGCCATTGGCTGAGGTCAGATAGTCTGTACCCCACACGGTAAGCTTGGCACTAGAAACAGGGTTGCCACTGATGAGATCGCTGACATTTATTCTGACGCTGTAAGGAGCAACTACCAGAGGTATTGGCTGTGCCAGTTCCTGCGTCTCATACTGCCCGGTCAAATTTATCAGATCCGAGCGCTGTTTATACGCGGTAGTACCAGAAACCGTCTGTGCCACAAGATGATACTTGCCAACCGGCAGATTTTTGATAACGAATTTACCCTGGCTATCAACAACTGTGCTGAATTCTGGCTTTTCTTCAACAATTACACGGGTTCCATCGACCGAAAGCAACGCAAATGATGCCTGCAGAGTAGCTCCCGAGATCGGCGGCAAAATCTGTCCGCCCAGATTGGATACGACTGTTACCTGCTCTGGCTTTGCCCAGTCAGACAGACCACCATCGCCACCACCACAACCAGAGGAAAGCGTAAGCACGACCAACAGCAAAGCCAGATAAACAGAGAATCTGCGGTTATTTATTAACAATATAAAACTTCCTGCAACAACATTTCAGGCTGTGCTATCGGCAATAATCTTATAAAAAATAACCGTAGGGGTTCAACCGGTTGAACCCCTACGATTTTATGTCTGTGCGACAATTTATGAACACGAATCAATCAGGCGTTTTTCAGTGCCTTATTAATTTCTACAATATTTTTCTCATTGCCATCGCGCTGTCTGGCAAAACTTAACTTGGTTTCGGCGAGATCGCGCAAGTCTTTGGCAGCCGTGTATTTTTTTACTTCCAATTCGGCACCCTTCTCCTCGCGCCAGCTCAGATCAATTTTTTGCAGATTAGCATAGATTGTCTCTGCCTTTTCTTTTCTAATTGCGAAGTCTTCAGCGGTTTCAGTAAAAGATTCCTGCTTGCCATCTGAAGTTTTAACAACACCACACTGAAGATTAGCCGGATTAAAAGAATCGGAAATGCTTACATATTCAGCGTCTCCCTCCTTCTTACCAGCATCATGCGCTTCTTTCATGCTGTAATCACGCATTTTGATATCATAGGCTTCCTTGAGATCACTGTATTCCTTTGAAGTCCTGTCCATGGTGTCAATGTTTATGCCGGCGCGAGCAAAAGAGTTCTGCAAATTTTTATTCTCGTAAGACACAATAGTAGCATCAATTTGTTCAAGATCGTTTTCAAGAGCTTTAACCTCAGTGTGGTTCCTAAGATCCTTCTGCAAAGCGGTCACCTCAGTCGGAGCCTTGCCAAGCCAAAGCGTATACCAGGTGCGATCGCCGCGCGTGTCAACACCATCAATTGATTCATCAACCTGAGTCAGTTTTTCCTGCACCTCAGTAAGCGAAGAATTCTGAACTTTCAGAAGCTCTTCGAGCTGTTTCACAGACAATTTTGCCAGCTCTTCAGGATCCAGTACTTCTTGAAACGAAGCGTCAAAATCAAACTCTTCATCAATAACCTTTGCCCCATCATCTTTTGACAAGGTCGCCATAGACAGAAACCGATTCTTGTTAATCAGACGATAATATTCTTCGATCATAAACACTGAAACACGCTCGGTATGGCTGGCCATATCAACTGATCCCGGTATCTTACGACTGGCGGTCATGTTGATATCCATGCGCGCCGCCCAACCTTCATCGTAGTTAATCTGACCACCAGCAGGAACCTCATCGCCGGGAGCCTCTGGTCGGGAAAACGCCACCGAATCCACGTGACGAGCGATAGTACGGGCTGAGCCAGCAACAGTTCGCGTCAAAAACGGCTTGCGGAACTCGTAAACAACACTCTCAAAGCGGTCAAAAGCCAACTTTTCCTGATCACCTTCACCGGTAACCAGATAGCGGTCAAACTTGATAACCGCACTGTTAGCATTTTCGGTAGAATTAACTTCAAGGCTGTCAGCTTTAACTGCCTTAAAATCCTGGGCCATCACCTTCAGCGCATTTCTGACCTCACTGGCCAGCGTCTGCTGCGTAGCCGCCCGCGAAACTTTTCGCTGCGAAGCATTGAAAATCTGAAAGCCGCCGCCTAAAACCAGACTGGCCAGAAAAACCCCGACCATCACCTCTACCAGAGTCATTGCGCGTTTTTTCATTTTTTCTCCCCTCCCTTACATGTAACAGTCAGGGTTGCGAATTGCATTGCCCAGACGCAGTTGACGATTAGTGTCACCCTGAGTCGTGCCATCGCCTTCTTTCCAGACCGCATTTACGTTGATCCAGACCTCACTGATACGACTATCCGGCAACTTCTTTACTGTCAGTTCAGCCTCGACCTTAAGGCTTTTCAGTTCTTCGCTGAACTCTCCAATTGCCTCAAGCGTCTTGGGGTAGTAATTCTGATTAACCACAAAAGTCTCGCCAGCACCCATTTCCTTATAATCATTGAGATAGATCTTGAACGGAACATGCTTGCATTCTTCGATCAGGCGCTGTGCCAGGCGCGCAACTTTAGAATAGTTGTTGATTTTTACGGTCGATTTGCCGCCATATTGCACCAGTCGAAACAGTGGAATAAACGCGATAGCGAATATGAAAACGCCCATCATTATCTCGAGCATCGACAAACCCTGTCTGCTTTTCATGCTACGGCTCCTATTGGGCTCTGATGCTGGCATATCCAGGAGCCAGCGATACAATATATCTCTCAGGATCGTAAACGCCATAAGTTGGATTCAGTGAAGTCATTGAACTACGGGTTTTGTAGGCGGTATACTCAATTCTGATATCACCCTGTGCCGGAGCCTTGCTGAACTTGTTGGTTATCCAGTTACCCATGATTAGAATACTGCGCCCACCATTTATGGCTATTCCTTTATCGGTGTAGAGAGACCCCTCAAACTCTATATTTTCGGGGCCGCTCTCTATGAGCAGACCACCTTTACGACAGATAAGTGAAAATACGGTTCTCGGAGTTCCGGCGGCACGTTCTTCCTCGCCCGTGTATGCATCTTTAACATGTCCCTCAAGCTTGATGTTGCCGCCCACAACAATGCCGCCACGACCGGTAACATAAAAGGTATCGCCCGCCATTTCAGCTACGCCTGGGGCCGGCAAAGTAATTGAGTCGGCGATATAAGTGATACCATTGAGATTCAAGCATTTTTTGCCATTCTCATCTTTGAGACGATTCGGAATATCATCATAAAAATCCTGAGCAGTCGGGTAGTAATAGACTGCCTTTTTAGCATACTGCTCCGGCGAATAAAGGTTCGGAGGTGCGTTTTCCATAAATGCAGGATTGTAAGAATTGGTATTTGTATCCACTTCACCACTATCATTCTTTGGCGACTTGAGAATTGCGAGATTAAACCCATATTTATCAGAAATATCGTGGGTGTGCCAGAGCGGAAAAGGAATCGGCAGAATCATAAAGCCCCATGGCGTCAAAATCTGGTTACCCAGAGGAATTGGGCCCGGGGGATAAGACATCATGCAAAAATGCCACTGGCGATAGGCTTTAAGAACATAGCCCTCGATTTCGCGCGTGAGCGTCGGAAACAGAGAAGAATCTCCAAACAGATGAGTGACAGTGCGACTTGGAGTTGGAAAAGGCACGCGGTAGTAGCGGAAGCCAACTCCTGCCATTGGCCATTCCCACTTCGACATTGGGTCTTTGATTTTAAACGGCCCAATACTGCCGCCTAGAACGTCTGAGCCCAAAAAATGCAGAGGTAGCTGAAACATGCTCAGACCAAACTTGGTTGTATTCGGAGTTACATTGACTTTCAACACACCGGAAAACGCTGATTTTACGAAATTAGAAACAGCATCTTTGCCGGCACTCATAAATGATTTCGGGTTTTCGGTCGCTGGCGCAGCGGACTCTGAAGTGACCGGATCAGAGGAACCTGTCGTTGTCGAAGGATTACTGCCGCCAACAGGCGCTTCACCTTTGGCGGAATCCGACACTGGCGTCTTGGGCTCGACATAGGCAATCTGTTTGTTAGACACCTGTGTGTATTTGTCGCCCTTGGCATACACCGCTTTAATATTGTTGTCCAGCATCATCAGCCATTCAGCACCTCTAGCAGCTCTCAGAAGGCCGGAGTCTTTCGGATAATCCATCGGACCCGCGGGATTCCCGATAAAAGCAACATTTACTTCCATCGGGTTGGTTCCATTAACCCTTACCAGGCCAGGAAATTCGCGCTTTTCGGTCTCGGTCGGGTTACCAGTAATTACGCTGTAATTTGCAAAATTGTTAACGCTCAGCTCACCGCCAATATCGTTAAATACCAGGCGTTCGTCATGCATATTGGCAACAAAGAAGCTGTACATTGGTGCCACTGGCTCGACATCAGCACATTTGAATTCCTTGGTAGCAAATATCGTCTTGGTTACGCGCTCCTGAGTTGGAAAAATTATCGTTGCCTTTGATTCAATGTTAAACATACCGTATTTCTCAGTATGACGGTCTGCCTGGAGTTCCGAGGGCAGCGACAATCCTGATTTATCAGCAAGTGATGGAAAAATATTTTTATCGAGCTTGATCTCATAAGGATAAATACTGTCTGGTAATACTTCTGAGAGTAGCTTATGAACAGCGGTCCATTTCAGCAAATTCTCCATGGCAGTAAAATTGCACCACTTCGCGAAGTCAGTAAGAACACTGACAATCTCTACGCTGAAAATCGTAAGTCCACCAACACCAAAGTTGAGCTCAAACTGCAACCATTTCAAACTTTCTGGGATCGCAAGTGTCAGGGCAACAAAGCCCTGGTTGGTGAAAAATTCTTTAACTCCGCTGTGGCAGTTCCAGGGAATCTGCACGCCAGGAACCTGGTAATCATCCTCTGCAGCTATCGAATAAGCCTTGTCGAGTTCAATACTGACCTCTATCTCAAAATCAGAATTATCGCCGGTCATGAAACCAACCAGTTTGGTGAGCTCATCACCATTTGGTCCTTCGAGATCTTCTTTCTTGAGTATCAATTTTTGTGACAAGCCTTCAGGATCAAGCTCTGCGTCTTTACCGATGCCTGATTCAAAAACGCCAGCACCTTTGGCTTTCATTGGCGCACGTATCCAGGCGGCTATATGATTAACATCCTTAAACTTCTCGCTATCATTTAACTGCTGCTGTATTATGCCAAGAGCTCTTTCGAGCCCAGCTTCAGCCAGACATTGAGCCTGGGTGCTGATGTGAGATCGCTCGGTCTGGTGCTTTTCCTGGACTGTGGTGTTCATGAAGAAAATAGCCAGAATTGCCAGCACAGCAAGAATACCAACTATTGTTATAAAAACATTTCCTCTTCTGGCCATGATCTCCTCCTATTTCTTTGTCGATGGAAAATTCTTGAGATACCCCAGGGTGTCATCGAGAACGCTGTCTACGTTCGTCACACCTTCAGCATTGTTCTGTTTGATTATTTCCTGGACGTGGCTCCTCACAAGCGGGTCAACCCTGATTTTGCCGAAGTCCAGAAGCATCTTGTTCATAGACAGATAACCTGCCTTTACATTCTTTGCGGTAAACCCGTTGATTTTAAGACTTTCCAGCAGATCAAGGTAACGCAGAAATTCTTTACGCAACGCAGGAACATCACCTTTTTCATCAAAAATTGTACACAGATTGCCACTTGCCATGAAGCGCAAAAACTCGTTCTCGCTCTCTGTTCTGAGAATCTCCTCGCATATCACCTGCGCCTCATCAAAGCGACGCTGCGAGATCATCATGTTGGCATTTCTTATGTCATTATTCATTTCGGCTTCATAATACTTACGATCGTTCTTGGGCATTGCAGCTATCTGCGGCGGCACGTAGGCTTTTGCCTTGCTGATACGGTCTACAGCCTGCGACCACTCTTTCTCCGGGCTCACTTGCACAGCCGGGACTCTTGGGCCAGCACCAGATTTGCTGGCCGGGTGTTGTGACGCAGTTCGCTTGAACGAAAATGCTGCTTTGCTCATACCCAGTCGATCACGCGTTGAGTTTATCACGTCGTTTTTGCTCGATCGGGTAAAATTGAACAGAATAAAAAGTATCGGGATAATCAGCAAAATAATGCCAATCACCAGAATCCTCATGTCACCCATATCCACTTTTTTTACGAGACTCTTTGCTTCTTTGTTCTCTGTCATGATTCTTCCCTGAATTGTCTTTTCTTCAGTTTATAGCTTATTATGAACGCATGCAACAAACTTCGGATGCCCGAAAAGCACATTTCGCGCTTTGCCATCCGACTGAAGCTAATATCGCTTTACTACATTACTTACGCCAGAGCCATTTAGTTTTGTTGCATTAAATTTTTCTTATCGAATATCAATCTGCAACAGAAACTTGGCAAAGTTTAATCTGTACAAAAAAAAATGATATAATTTATCATCACACTGTGGGAGCAGGAAAATGAAAAAAACGCTTTCTATCGCGATGTTCTTGCTATTAGCCTCATCAGCACTTATACAATCGCCTGTTTCGGCGCAAAGCCGTGCTGGCAAAGCCGGTCAAAACTCCAAAGCAAAAGCGGCAGCCGCCAAGGCTAAAATTGCCGAAAAAAAAGCCGAAATGCAGCAAAAATGGAAAGATAAAGCACTGCAGAACAATGAAAATGCGGCAACTAACAAAGAACAGGCACGCCAGAAATGGCAGGAGAAAATGCAGGAGAAAAAGCAGCAAAACTCGCAAGGCTCAGAGGAGCGTGCGCAAAAATTCCAGCAGTGGAAAGAACAAAGAGCTGCAGGAAATGCTGATAAAATACAGCAATGGAAGGAAAAATGGGGAGAAAACAACGCTGCCAAAATGCAGCAGATGAAGGAAAAATGGGCCGAAATGCGCGAACAGAACCCGCAGTTTAAGGCTCTAAGCGAAAAGCTCAGCGCGCTGAAGGAAGCAAAAAGTTCCGGCGATAAAACCGCCTGGCAGCAAAAAATGCAGGAACTTCGCCAGCAGTATCAGGGAATGGATCCTCAAACCAAAACCAGTATGCAGCAACAGATGCCTGAATTTGCTAAAAAGTTTGAATCGCTAAAACAAAATCCGAAACAGGTTCAGGGTAGCGCAACCATGACCGGGCCTTTTGGCGGCCAAAGCAATTATTCTGGCAGCGCTGTAAAACAGGGCAATACTGTTAATCAGCAGGGCACGCTGACCGGACCGGCCGGCAAACAAGCTCAGCATACCGCTACAAGCATCAGAGACGGCAACACGGTAAATTCTACCGGCAAATGGGAAAACCAGGAAGGCAAAACCCTTAACGTTTCCGGCACTACTACCAAAACCGGCAATACATACAATACTGATAAATCCTGGACCAATGAAAGCGGCAAACAAACGACTCTGGATCGTGAAACCGTTATGAAGGGAAATACCAGTGCAACAACAAGCACCTGGAGCAATAGCTCCGGTCAATCAGCCACCGTGGTAACCGCTGCGGAAAAATCCGGAAATACTGTTGGCAAGGATGTCACAGTCACCACATCAGGTGGCAAATCGCTTCATTCTACTGGCGTCACCACACACAACCAGGGCAGTTCAAGCTCTACCTGGACAGGCGACGAAGGAAACAGTCTTGAAACCAGCTCAGAATGGATATTCGACATCCTTGAAGACTGAAGAGGTTCCGGCCACAAGAAAAGCGCCCGGTCCATACATTTTATGGCCGGGCGCTCAATAATAATTCAAAAAAACGTCAGAGAATAAACATCAGCCTGCTGCGCTATTTGCAAGCGACTTGCTCTGAACAAAGTCTTCAAGGATCTTGTTAAAAGTAGTGCTGGGTCGCATAGCTTGAGTGACTTTTTTCTCATCCGGCAGGTAGTATCCGCCAATGTCCAGTGGTTTGCCACGTGAATTGTTTAGCTCGGCCAGAATAGTGTCATGCTTTTCAGTAAGAAGCCTGGCCAGAACAGTGAAGCGCTCTTTCAACTTAAGATCTTCATTCTGTGCCGCCAATGCTTCTGCCCAATAGCGGGCAAGGTAAATGTGAGTTCCTCGATTGTCAATGCCGCTGGCAGCATCACGGGAAGGGGCAATATCTCCATCAAGAACCCGACCAACCGCATCATTAAGCGTTTTAGCCAGAATCATAGCATTGGCATTCTTGTTGCAACGACCAAAGTCTTCAATTGAGACGCCAAGAGCGAGGAACTCTCCCAGAGAATCCCAGCGCAAATGGCCTTCTTCGACGAATTGCTGAACATGTTTGGGCGCAGAGCCACCAGCGCCAGTCTCGTAGAGGCCGCCACCGTTGAGCAATGGAACAATAGACAGCATCTTGGCGCTGGTTCCAAGTTCAAGGATCGGGAAAAGATCTGTCAGGTAGTCACGCAAAACGTTACCGGTGACCGAGATCGTATCAAGTCCGGCCTTGGATCTCTGCAGACTTGCCGATACCGCTACGCGCGGCGACATAATCTGAATGTCGAGGCCTTCTGTATCATGCAGTTTAAGGTATTTCTGCACCTTGAGGATCAAATCGCGGTCATGCGCACGCTCGGCAGAAAGCCAGAAGTAAGCTGGAAGACCAGTAATGCGGGCACGGCTTACGGCAAGTTTTACCCAGTCACGGATGGCAATGTCTTTGGTCTGACACATGCGCCAGACATCACCCTTTTCGACCGCATGCTCAAGCAGGGTTGTACCGCTGGAATCAACTACGCGAACACAACCGTTGCCCTGTACTTCGAAGGTCTTGTCGTGTGAACCGTATTCTTCGGCCTTCTGCGCCATCAGGCCGATATTGGCGACGCTGCCCATTGTACGCGGATCAAAAGCGCCATGTTCCTTGCAGAAATTGATGGTTGACTGATAGATCCTGGCATAACAGCGATCGGGTATAACCGCTTTCATGTCATGAAGTGCGCCATCTGGACCATACATTTTGCCACCCGCGCGAATGGCGGCCGGCATCGATGCGTCAATAATCACATCGCTGGGTACATGCAGATTGCTGATGCCCTTGTCGGAATTGACCATGGCCAGAGGTGGCTGCTTTTTGAGAACTGTTTCAATGTCCTTGAGGATTACTTCCTGCAGATCGGCTGGCAATTTCTTGATTTTCTCGTAAACTTCGCCCATGCCGTTATTGGGATTGATTCCAAGGCTCTCAAAAGTCTGGGCATGCTTTTCAAAAACATACTTAAAAAAAACACTGACCACATGACCAAAAATGATCGGATCAGAGATCTTCATCATGGTAGCCTTGAGATGCAGCGAAAAGAGAACTCCCTTTGCCCTGGCATCTTCGATCTCTTCGGCTATGAATTTACGTAAACTTTTAACATTCATGCGCGATGAATCGATAACGTCATCATGCTCAACAACGATATTTTCCTTGAGAATTGTTTCTTTGCCAATTTCGTCTTCGAATACAATCTTGACCGGCCCAGCCTTTTCTACGATCAAAGAACTCTCACTGCCAAAAAAGTCGAATGCACGCATGTGAGCAACATGGGTTTTTGAATCGACACTCCAGTCGCCCATGGAATGAGGATGCTTACGAGCGTATTCCTTAACCGGCGCAGCAACACGGCGGTCAGAGTTGCCTTCGCGTAAAACCGGGTTTACGGCGCTACCAAGAACTTTGGCGTAGCGCGCTTTGATTTCCTTTTCTTTTTCGGTCCTGGGTTCAACTGGATAATCTGGAACATTGAAGCCCTTTTCCTGCAACTCTTTTATAGCTGCAATCAACTGAGGATTCGAAGCACTGATATTCGGCAGCTTGATGATGTTCGCTTCAGGTTTCTTAGCAAGAGCACCGAGAAAAGCTAAATCGTCTACATGGCGCTGCTCGGCGCTCAAACATTCAGGAAAACTCGCTAAAATACGGCCGGCAACCGAGATATCCCGCAACTCCAGCTTGATACCGGCGGGTGCGACAAAAGTCTCGATGATTGGCAGGAGAGAGATTGTGGCCAGTGCAGGAGCTTCATCGGTTTTGGTGTAATAAATTATGGGCTCGTGAGAGGTCATTTCTTCAATTTCCTTTCGTACATTCCTTAATTAGTGCTTATCTCAACAGTCTGGGAATCTTGTAGTTGCAAGATCTCATGCAACTCTAGCTATATCGGGCAAAACGCCGTTAAGCGTTATATCAGGCAAGATATATCATACGAAAAAGTAATCGTCAATCACGAAAGAAGCTTTTATTCACGCAGTAAATCTCTTGCCTTTTCGGAAAAGTTTAATCAGGATTCGCGAAATACACACTGGCAAATGACAGCACCTGACCAGGAATTTCTGTGTTAAGAATTCCATGAGTATCACCTGCTCGGCATAACCAGCCATCGCCGGGGCCAACTTCAAATCGCCGACCGTTGTGCAGGCCTATTCCATGCCCGGATACAATAAAATAGAACTCGGCGCTGTCGGCATGGCAATGTTCAGGAATCGTCGCGCCCGGCTGCATTTCGTTGAGTCCGAACGCATCAAATGGCAAGCCGGCATGGTCCGCCTTGATATAGTCACGACAGCGCACCTCACCAGCGCCGCCACGCACATTCTGCTTTACAATTTCCTTCATCTGTTCGTATGAAAACATTATTTGCTCCCGATTAAACAAGTGTGTAAATTAACAAATTTCTGCAGACAAAATCATCTATTCCTGGCTACTGAGAGGCACTAGATCGCCCCAGAAATGAATGGTTACAGGCGTATCAATGCTCTCAATCAAGTTGACGGCCATATCGTAACTGGCTGAAAACCCATGATAAATATGATCCAGTTCGCCATAATGCTCAAGAATCAGGCGGCGCGGAGCAAAACGCGAAATCGCCAACTGCACGGCGTCAAGCGTTGTACCTGTCTGCTCTGAATGACCATCTTCAAATTCCGGACCAGGATTGCGCCAGGTTATAAACAGCACGTCTGGCTGGTTTTTTATGCCAGCGAGAGTCTTGGTGTAGTCGGCATCACCACAGAGAACCACCCGAAAGTTGTCGCCAAACTTAACTTCGAACACAGCAAGCAAAACTTCAGTTTCGCTTTTGCGCCAGACATGGCAGGCATGATGCGCAACAAAACTGATTTGATCAAGCTTACAGCAGCATCCATTCGTCATCGGTCGCACGCTTGAATCTGCCGGCACCGCGCCTGAATGCATATAAACTGGCTTGCCAAGTTCCTGACAAGCATTTACCAGTTCAGCATCATAGTGATCCTTATGGTCATGAGTTATCAGTAGCGCGTCGATGGCCTCTGCTATTTTCATGGTCAGGCCTGGTGTTTCAGGCCAGTTGTAATAGCGTGGAATCGGCAGAATATCGCAGGCGATTATTTTTCCGGCTGCCTTTATAAATATTCCAGAATTATACCACTGCAACATCGTTATTCCGCGATCATCGGCCGCCAGAAAGCGTTGCAGGCCAGCCAGCATATTCACCTCGATCTTCTGCCACAAAGGGTTTGGCCACCTGGCAAGATCGTAGCGGCACCCCGCCCGGCTCTCCTTTTCCAGAAAATGGCCAAATTCGACGAGTTGCCTGTAAAAATCTGGTGAACGAGAATCAGGTAATGTCAGCATAAAATTATCGGGCATGAACTTTTGTTTCTCCTCATATGGGTGCATTATATAAAAGATCGCCAGATTTAGCAGCAATTTCGAATGAGTGTGCAGATGTAGCGGCGGGTGAAGAAATTCGGAGCTCAAATCGGTAAAAGTGTTTTTAACAAGACTATATGTGATTTCTTGGAAATGCATTATGAATCAGAGCTATCACATGTTAGCATCAAAGCAGACTATAAGCGAAGATGGAGAAGAAGAAATGAAAAACGAACGTTCAACCTGGGAGTTGTTGGCAGATTTCAGGGGAGATGTCATGCTTTGGCTACTGATCGCCTTAGTGGCCTGGTTACTCCACAGCGTTCCATCTGCAGGATTATCGTTCAAGGAAATTTTTACGGCAATGAAGGTCGAGCTGCCAACGCAAACCGCGTGGGTTATGCTGGTATGTGAGACTTACGATAAATGGCGGTTAATATGCGAACCTTTGGCGCTCTTAGCTTTCGCAGCATGGTTTTTTCTTCCATTATGGGTAGGGAAAATAGCTCTGCGTTATGTTGAGGCCGAACCACGCGTCTACGCGAAGTTTCAAGTCTCTGTCACCATGGTCTTATCATTAATCCTCGCTTTTAGTTTCTATCTCCTGCTGGCTTCGTTTAAAGCACTCGCTGGGCCAATGCTGTCTCTTATCAATGCCAGTTGACATAAATCCAGATATTTTTGTGCTATGATATTTCCGGTTCTAATGCTATTTAAATGTCGCCTTTTCCTTTGGCGAAAATCAAACACATAAACGAGGTCCAATTTTGGCAAAAAAAAGCATCTTTAATGGCTTCTTGTGCGGAAACGGATGGGAAGATGCTCTTTGTCAGGAACTTGCGACAATTGAGCCGGCAAACAAGTATTATTCCCCTGCCCCGGGGCTTGTCGTTGGCGGAACAAGTTCATCAAACCTCCTGTTTGAGCCAGTATTTGCCAGGCAATGGCTTCCTGACTGCGTTAAAGTGCAAGGCACTTCGATTGCCGATCTGGTACAGGCGCTTGGCAAAGTCGTCGACCCCTATCTCGACCAAAGTCCCCTACCCTGGACTTTTAAATGCTGCACTCCGGATCTTTACACTGAAGACTCCACAGAATATGAGTCTTTGAGCGGCCGGCCAGCCTTGTTACATGAGAAATTTTTTGAACGAATGGGAACTTATCGGCGGCGTGCGCTGGAACGCTATCAGGAATGGGACGAAATCAACGAAAAGCGCCCCTGCCTTGTCATTCAGGTGATTATGGTTGCCACCGACCGTCTCTGGATAAGTGTTACGCAACGATTTAACACCGAACGCGGCTGGCTGGTGCCTTTTCTCTGGCATCACTCTCCCGGGCAGGTTGTTCATGATCCGCTTGCTCCCTGTCGATCCTATTACAAACTTGAAGAAGCCTGGCAACAAGCTAGTGTTCATCCGCGCAAAGGAGACACCTGCGTTGATATCGGAGCCGCACCCGGTGGCTGGACATGGGCAGCGTTAAAACGCGGCGCCAAAGTCATTGCGGTTGATGCCGCCAATCTCAAGAAACATGTTGAAAACCACCCGTTGTGCGAACATACGCTCGACAACGGCTACGCGTTCATGCCCAGTAAAACGGTTGACTGGCTTTTTTGCGATATGATCGTAAAACCAATGGCTACCATTGGTCTTCTTGATCGCTGGCTTGAAAAAAAGGCCTGCCGCAAATTTGTCGTAAACGTAAAATTTCGCGGCAAACAGCCTGCCAGCATTCTAGCAGCGATTGCAGAGCTCCAGATCAAACACCAGATTCCCGAGTTGATCGTCAGGCATTTGTATTATGACCGCAACGAAATTACTCTGATCGGTGGGCAGTTAAGGCAATAATTTCTGGTAACATCAGCCAGGCGCATAGTTCAGATGCAATAAAAAAAGTTACAGACAGGTTCGGCCAAATTTGAAGTTAAAACTCAGACAGATTTTTGCGGCATGTTTCAGCTTTGGGTGGATGGTTTTAGCGTTGGTTGTTGCAATGGTTTTCTTATCAACACCCCAGTTCTGGGCAGAAGAAGATGGCTTTGTCAACAACCTGATCATTCCCACCGATGTAGAAATGGCAGAACCTGCGAATGAGCAGGAGGCATCACCCGGTCAGGCCGATTCCTTTCAGCAGGAACTTCTGACAGCTCTTTCCAAGCCCGGCAATGACGACCCTACTATCACAGCCGATGTAGGCGTAATGTTAAAACTAAATAAGACGGCTCCAGAAATATTCAGACAATTTCTTGCCGCAAATCCGGCCTGGCGCGTTTTTAAAGAGCGCGGCAATGTATTCGCCACACGCAGATGGATGATCGGCTCCAACTGGCAATATAATCTGCATGGCTATTACACGAGAAGTGCCATTGACGCCTGGGCAAAAACTGGTGTTCCGAATTTTCAGTCGCGTTTCACGCTTGGCTTTTCTGGCAAACCCTGGGCTGGAGCGTCGACAGACTCGACTCAGATGGATGCAGGGCAGACTCGCTCGATGATACTGACAAATGAAAATCAAATGTACGAAAGTCACTGCATCATCAAAGGCGAAGAACTTTTTGTCGAGGTATTTGAGCAATCTGAAGCCAGAGAACGTAGATTAAGCAAAGCGGCTCTGTCGCATATTGAAAAAGAGCTCAGTTCTCTGGGCGAGGCGCCCACAAGAGAGTCAATTCGCACGGCTCTCCCATCCGGAAGCATTCGCACTGGTGCTCCTGTTTTAGAATTAAGCAGTTCCTTTCAACCCGGCATTTACAATTCTGCAATCTGGGTGAATCCAGGCGAACCAGGCATGCTATATCTCAAAGCATTCGAGTTCACTAACGGCACCCCTCTTTCGGCAGACAGGCTCAAAGAAATGTCAAACGAATGGATCGGGTGGTCTGATGATCCCAAGGAGCTCTTCTTCTCGAACACGCATTTCACGATCTACGAAGGTGACTGGGGCAAACCCTATGCAGCTCGCTTCGAGATCTGGTTCACCCCGGATTCAGGGGCCGCCGACCGCAAACTACTGGAAAAGGTTTATAAAATAGAAGGCTGGCAAAGATAATTTTCTAGACTTACGCCGCTGTCGGATAATGTTCCGATCTGTCAGCTTGTTGTTGTGATATCTGGCAAATTGGAGCAAAGACGAACAAGAATCTTTCTCTGCCGCTGATATTTCGCGGTTTTTTTTCGAGATCGAGTGCCTACGCGGCTAATGCGAACCAATTATGATCAACTTATTGGCACTTTGCACCTGGCGCCCCAGCTAACCCGGCAGTGAACAGCGCTTCCGCGCCAACTTTTTCAGACAAGATTCCTGTATAAGTCCTCCAGCATATTTTTTTCTCATACTTATACCGTTTCCATATAATGTTGCCTACAGCAACATTATACCTAAAAACCGGCACATTTTGCCAAGGAAACAGGCCGTTTTTAGTTTGACGAGGTCATTTTTTGCGTCTATTACAAAAAAACATAGAATCGGTATAAAAATAACTATTAGTGCGTGAGGCGAAGCCGAACGCACGTCTTTCGTGGTGCAAGTCCCCGTGAGGAAAGGTCTAGCCAACCACCTATACCGAGTGTTGCGTATGTGTAGGTGTTGGAGAAGGAGAAAGGAGAAAACAGCCATCTCTTCACGGAACGAATCATACGAAGCGTACACAGGGAATTCTCTGCAGGCCGCAGGGAGAGCCGCGTGCTCCCTAAGCAATTCAGCTCCGAAATGCGAAAACGTGGTGGCGACACATTTATGGCGCTAACATTGATGCAATCGCTACAGGCAAGACGGCATCAGACCGCCGGAGCCCAAGAGCGTTGCACGGAGAAAGAGACGTGTTTCGGAACCTCAGAGACCCGCATTCCACACTGGCTCACCGGGGAGGGGCATAACCAACAAAAAGAAGGCTGCCTATCAGAATGCATCTATACTGGCAGCAAAATGGTTTCTGCTTGTGGCATGACTTACAGAACAATATCGAGGGTTAGATTCTGGCGTATTTCTTGCAAGTAAATAACCTTAAAGGTAGGTGAACCCCATCTGGTTATGATTTCTCGGCTTTACAGAAGGGAAATTCTCTTGAATTGGGGAAAATGTCCCTGCCAAAGTGGAGGGAAGCATGCTGGAATCATGGAAACTGCCCATAAGTACTATTGTTTTAGTGGCTACGATGCTTTTTGGAGTAATGGTGAGTTATCAGGCTGCCAGAAAAGGTGGATTTGCACCAATTACAGAGGTCCAAGCCGCAGAGGCGACTAATAAGTCGGTCACACTCTCCGAAGGTAGATTTCTCATTGGTGAGGTTATAGCGCCAACGGCGGACGCAGAAGCGCACTTCGTGAAGATTGAGGTTGAAATTTTGTATCAAGGGAATATTGAGAGTCTTATTGAGCAGAAGAAGCATGAGATTAAAGAAAAGATCTCGCAGATGATCACTCGTCAAAACTTCATGAGGCTCAAAGAGGATTTTGCTGATGGATTCTTGCAGATGGACCTGCTCAAAAGTGTAAATGCTGTTCTTGGGCGAACCGAGGATGCTGAAAGAGCGAAAAAGGTGACGGTATCGACTTTCTTGGTGCAGTAGATAATGAATCGGCTCTTATTGGATAGAAGCCTCGAAAGCGATGTAAAGCTCTTTTGTAATTCAGGCTGTATTTGTCTTAGAGTTTAACGGACGAGCCGGCCAACAATCGATTTCACGCGGAGCATAATGGGAGCCCATTATGCCGGTGAATCGAGTCGCTCATGGCGACTGCGTCGCTATGAACGCGGATTCTGGCGAAATCCGGCCAGTCATTCTGATTTAATCCGGCCACCTGTTCTGGTCGAATCCGGCCACCTATTCTGATTTAATTCGGCCACTTTTTAGCACTTTCCAGAATCAGTGGCCGAATTACCAGAAAGGGTGGCCGAAATGGCCGTAACGCTTTACTGAAGCGGCGAACTACAAGTTGAACGGACATGCATCATAGGGTCTCCAAGGAGAACCATACATGTCCAGAAAGCCGATCAGTATGAGAAAAATCAAAGAAATACTACGATTGAAGCTTGAATGCGGTCTATCTGACCGCAAAGTATCAGCAAGCTGCAACGTTGCCAGAAGCACTGTACAAGATTACTTTGGCCGGGCTAAGGCTGCCGGGCTATCTATTTACCAGATCGATTCAATGTCGGAAGAGGAGCTTGATGAAAAGCTTTTTCCATCCAGGCCGCAGAGCAGTTCAGCAGTCCCTGTTCCAGATTACCGTGTCATCAACAGCGAGCTGAGAAGGCCAGGCGTAACTTTACAGCGGCTCTGGGAAGAATACATTGAAAGCATCCTGAAGGCTACAGCTACAGCCAATTCTGTCATTTATACAGGCAGTTCGTCAGAGTCACCGACATTACAATGCGACAGGTTCACAAGGCTGGTGACAAAGCGTTTTTCGACTACAGTGGCAAGACGATCGAAGTGATTGTGTAAATGGCAAGTATTCCCATTGATCGCGGAAGGGTAAATTCCCTGTGAAGTCGGAAGTTGGTTTTCCCTGTTATG
>Ga0180007_10000277_pt1 | contig 91962 bp, 96 predicted proteins | sample MM_PC_MetaG_FD_121122 | JGI IMG/M metagenome (GOLD analysis project Ga0180007, IMG submission 121122) | Groundwater microbial communities from the Aspo Hard Rock Laboratory (HRL) deep subsurface site, Sweden - MM_PC_MetaG | ecosystem: Environmental > Aquatic > Deep subsurface > Groundwater...
AGGGTGGCGTGAGACCAAGACCCAAGGCAAAAATTTGTTCAGCAAGCATGGTAGCCCTCCTGAAGGAAGGGCTACCCAAACTGGGTGAGGTCGGTCAATTCCACATCAAACGACGAAGAACCAGAAAAAGATGCCTTCGAGGACAAGAGCCAGCGCGACGGCGGCTATCATTTTGACGACAATGGAGTTTCTCATGACGTCTCCTGGCTACAGGTGGAAAGGGGGGGCTCTTTCAATATATAACCAATATAAACTGCGTGCGCAATTGGTGCCCTAAAAAAAGATAAGAAAGCAACGAGCCTAGGCATGTAGACTGGGACAATGGGAATGGTGTTCGACGGAGTACAGGATCTTTCGGTAGGTGGGCGAAAGTAAGTGGCGGGCGGTGGGGATGCTGCAGCGGGTTAACGGTGCAGCTGGAATTTCTTGACGGCGAGGTTGTGTTCTTTGAGCGAGCTGCTGAACTGGTGTGTGCCGTCCCCTTTGGCCACGAAATACAGGAGGCTGTGTTGCTCGGGCGTGGCAGCGGACTCCAGGGAGCGCAAACCAGGGGAACAGATGGGACCAGGCGGCAGGCCGCCGAGGGCGTAGCTGTTGTAGGGGTTGGACTTGTCCTTCAGGTGTGAGCGCGTGAGGTTGCCGTCAAAAGCGGTTCCCAGGCCATAGATGACCGTGGGATCGCATTGCAGGAGCATGCGCTTTCTGATCCGGTTGGCGAAGACCCCGGCGATGCGTTCACGCTCGACATCGGCTCCGGTTTCTTTTTCGACCATGGAGGCCAGGATGACTACACGGGCCAATTGGTCTGGAGAGGGGGGCCCTGTGGGCCAGAGCTTGTCGCCGACATGCCTCCAGAAGGCCGAAAGCATGGAGCGCACGATGGGCTCGGCGTCCTTTGCGCGCGGGCGGGGCAAAAGGTAGGTATTGGGAAACAGAAAGCCTTCGGCGTTGTCGAAGGGGATGTTGAATTTCGTGAGCAGGGCCTTGTTATGCACGGCCTTCTCGAAGCTTTCGAAGCTCGCCAGTCCGGAATCTTCCACCAGATGGCCGATCTGCCACCAAGTCAGGCCTTCGGGGATGAACAGTTTGTGCAGCATGGCCTGGCCCGAGGTGATGACGTCCAGGATCTGCTGTGGTTTCCAGTTGGTGTTCAGAAGGAATTCGCCGGCCTTGACCGCGCCGAGTTTCTCTTTCCAGCGCCCGAGCATCCGGAACTTCTTGAAGTCGGTGATCAGGCCCTTGCTCAACAGGGTTCGGGCAACGGAGTCAAAGCTGCTCCCCGGAGGGATATCGATGACCACCTCGCGGCCTGGTGATTCGGGTGAGGTGTTCAGGAACTCGTTGGCCTGCCAAGTCAGCCATGAACTGCCGACCACGAAAAGCAGAATCGCCGCGGCCATGCCGTAGTACAGGGCCCTCAGACCGGTCTTCACTGCGGGCTTCATGCTTGGGGTTCCCGCTGTCCGGGGCGATTGCGCTGGGTGAGCCAGGTCTCCAGGATGCGAACCGCAGACTGCTGGTCCAGGACTGCCTTGCGTTTGTTGTATTTTTTCATTCCGGCCGCGATGAGTTCCTCTTCGGCGGCAACCGAGGACAGCCGCTCGTCCACCAGATGCAGCGGCAGGGGGGTCCGCCTGCCCAGGCTCTGGGCGAAGTTGCGGGCCTGACGGGTGGTCATGGAATCGCTGCCGTCCAGGTTGAGCGGCAGGCCCACCACGATCTCCTCCACGGCTTCGGCTTCAATGATCGTCAGCAGTTCGGAGAACAGCGCATCGCGGGTGGAGCGCACGAGAGTCCTGTGCGGAAAGGCCATGGTCTCCATGGGGTCTGTCAGGGCCAGTCCCACCCGTTTTAGGCCGAAGTCGATGCCAAGGATCCGCATGCCTGTCTAGCCCTTTGCCAGGGAGACCGTGCGGACGTCCGAGGTTGATTCGCCACTTTTCAGGGCGCTCAGCAGTTCCTTTTTCCATTTGCGGCCACCCACAAGCCCTGCCAGGTACTCCAGGGTGTGCAGCACCGTGCGGTGTTCATTCATGGCGATCAGGCTACGGGAGATACCCACCCGGCAAGAAGGGCAGCCCACCAGGACGGGGCTCTGTGCGTTGTAGCGCGGCAGTTCTTCCTTGAGCACCATCTGCTTCTGGGCGCGCAGGCGGTTGTAGATGGCCGGGGTGGTCAACGCTCCCAGGCCGGATTCACCGCAGCAGCCGGGGCTCAGAGTCACGTCCTGCCCGGTCAGCCGGGTCAGGGCCTTGGCATAGACGGCTCCGGCCTTGGAAGCGGGTACGCCGGACCATTCCGCGTGGCAGGCCGCATGGTACAGCAGCGGCCCTTGGCCTTTGAGGTTCAGGCCCGGGGTGCGCTCCAGGATGTACTGGGTCACGTCCATATGGGCCATGGGCGTGGTGAAGGTGTCCAGGTGATATTCGGACAGGGCCTCGCGGCAGGTGCCGCAGGAGGTCAGCACATGCTCCGGGGTGAAGCCGGACTGGGTCGCGGTGCGCACCAGGTCCGCCAGGCGGTCCATGTTGCGCGAGCGGTTGGTATGGAAGGCTTCTTCGCAGCCGCTGGCCAGCAGCGGATAACCGCAGCACATGTGCTCGGGTGGCAGGAGTACGCGGGTGCCCGCCTTGAGCAGCAGGTACAGACCGGCCAAGCCGATGGAACGGGTGAACAGGCTGGCCCCGCAACCGGGAAAATAGAAGACCGTGCTGCCTTGCTGAGCCGTGGGGGCAAACAGGCTGCCCTTGTCCAGGTGCAGGGTCTCGGAGAGGTTCTTGAAGCCCAGGGCCGGGCCTTTGCCCTGAAAAACGGGGCTCTGGGCGCGCTTGCGCCAAGGGGCCGGGATGAGGCCCACGGCGCGGTTGCCCAGGGACTGGCCCATGGCCGCGGCCTTGGCGGCGCGCGGCAGGCGTTTGCCGGGATCGCCCGCCAGATAATGCAGGATGTGGGATTTCACGGGATGTCCGCCCGCGCCCTTATCCTCCAGGAAGGTGCGCATGTGCAGCGTCACCTCCGGTGTGTTGATCTTCACCGGGCAGACGCTCATGCACTTGCCGCAGGCCGTGCAGTGGTCCATCAGGTCGCGCAGCTGTTGCATCAGTTCGGCGTCGGGCTCGCCGCTGACCACCAGGGAGTAGTAGATGGCCTCGATGATGGCGCCCAGGCTGATGTTTTTGTTGCGCGGGTGGTGGATCAGCGAGCGCGAGGGCGAGAACATGGGGCAGACGTATTTGCACTTGCCGCAGCGGGTGCAGGTCTGCACGTTGGACAAGAGGCTCATCAGCCGCTGGCGGTCGGGCAGGCCGGTTTTCGCCAGGTCGCCGATGAGTTTGTTGAAGGAGAAGGTGTAGGGCGTCACCGGCAGCTCGCGCTTGACCAGTTTGCCGGGGTTCAGGATGTTGGCGGGGTCCACCAGGAGCTTGTAAGTCGCAAGGGCCTTGATCTTGGCCTCGGGCAGAAAGCCGATCTTGGTGATGCCGATGCCGTGTTCGCCCGAGACCACCCCGCCCAGTTCGCCCACCTTGGCCGAGATGGTGTGTACGGCTTGCTCGGCCAGGCGCATCATCTCGGGATCGTTGGAGTTCACAGGCAGGTTGACGTGGCAGTTGCCGTCGCCGGCGTGCATGTGGTTGGCGATGATGATGCGTGTGGCGCGCATGTTCTTGTACAGGACGTCCAGCTTATCGGCCAGATCCGCATAGCGCGACTTCAAGTCGCGGAAGAAATAGTAGGACTGGACCTCCAGTTCCTCGTCGCTGATCTCGGCGGTGGTTACCTCGCCGTTGATGATCTTCGAGGCGAAGGTGAACTCCATGTTGATGAACTTGTCCTGTACGCCGAAGCCCTGGAGGCGTCCCACATCCTGCAGGGCGGAGCGGTAGGCCATGGCCATGTAGTACAGGTTCTGGGCCTCCAGAAAGTCTGCGAACTCGGGGATGACCCCGATGGGGATGACCACGTCCTCGTTGAGTTTGAAACCCGAGGTGCGTTTGGAGATGGCCGACAGTTTGTGCCTGTCCTCCCAGAAATACTCGGCCTCCGCCGGGTTGCTGGCCGCGAAGACATCCACGTTCTCGTAAGGCTCGGCGATGTCCTGGATGGTCTGGACGGCCAAGTCCAGGGCGTCCAGGTCCTGGGAGTCCATCTGCAGGATGAGCACGCTGATGGGTTCGCCCTCGTAGCGGCTGGACTTCTTGGTATACTCGATGGCCTGGACGTATTTGATGCCGAATTCTTCCAGCGCGGAGATCTTCACCAGGTCGCCCTGTTCGCGGATGGTGTCGCGCAGGGCCACGATGTCCTTGATGACCTGCATGGCCGGGCGCATGGTGCGGCCGAAGAATTCCAGGCACAGCACGCGCGAATGGGCCTGCATGGGGTGCAGGGTGAAGCAGCCTTCGGTGATGATGCCGTCCACGCCTTCCTTCTGCACGCCGGGCAACCCGCCCAGATACTTGTCGGTGACGTCCTTTCCCAGGCCCTTGGCCCGCAGTTCGTTGCCACCCAGTTTGATCACGTCCTTGATCTCGCCGTCCTCGTCCAGGATCTCGAAGATCGCGGTTTCGTCTGGCAGGATCTTGTGGCGCGGGTGGTCCACGCGGCGGACCTCGATCAGGTCGCCGTCCGGGGTGACCATCTTGTAGGACAAGAGGTTGTCGATGGTGGTGCCGTATTCAAAGGCAAAGGGGCCACCGGAGTTTTCGGAGATATTGCCGCCGATGCTGGAGGCGGCCTTGGAGGCCGGGTCCACGGTGAACAGCAGGCCCTTTTCAGCGGCGGCGTTGATGGCGTCCAGGGTGATGACGCCGCCCTGGGAGCAGAGCACCTGTTGCTCGGCGTCCACGGACAGGATGGCGTTCAGCTTGTCCATTGACAGGACCACCGAGCGCCGGTCGCCGGGGATGGCCCCGCCGGTCAGGCCCGAGCCGCCGCCCCGGGGCACCAGCGAGAAGTTCATCTCGCCCGCCAGGCGCACGATGTCGCGGATGTGGGCTGTGGTCTCGGGCAAGAGCACCAACAGCGGCAGCTCCATGCGCAGGTCCGTGGCGTCGGTGGCACATTCCACTCGCGAATTGGGCCGGGTGTCGATGGACTCCGGGGGCAGGATCTGATGCAGGCGCTTGAGGACCTCGTCCTTGAACTTCTGGTCATCTCGGAAGCGGTTCCAGAAGCGGAACATGCCCGTGGCGATGGCCGACGAGTATTCCTCGGCCAGGGCGAGTTTGGTCTGGGCAAAGGAGCTCTGCACGCTCTTCCAGACCATGTCGGGATCGATGAACGGGTTGTAGCGGATCAAAAATAGTTCGGCGGTCAAATCCAGGGCGGCCTCGCGAACGTGTTCGGGCCAGGCCTTGAACTCATCAATGGAAACGCCGAGAACCCGCTCGACCAGGGGCTCGGCGGAGATGGAGATATGGGGACCTTTGTAGGGCATATGTGAAACCAACCTGAGGCTAATTTGTTGCTGAGCCGCCTAATATAAGTTGGCTGGCAATGGATGGCAAGTCCGCGCTGTCCCAGGGGTGGGGGTGGGCCGGCTGCGCATGGACTGGCGCAGGGAAAACACGGTATGCTGGCTGCGGTATTCTCCAACGGACGAGCACAAGGAGGGGGGCATGACCAGGGACGCCAAATGGAATCTGGGGCTGTACGCGCTGCTGACAATTCCATTTTTGCTCAATGATTTCGCTAATATCAACATCAAGGACTTCGCCACCTGGGTGGCCGTTGACTACGGGTTCGCCAAGGCGTTGCCCCTGTTGGTGATCCTCGTGGTCTGTCTGTCCGGGCGTTTGTCCTGGGCCGATTTCGGCATTGCCCGTCTGCCCGCCATCCTGCTGGTCTATTATGGGCTGGCCATGAGCGTGCTGGGCACGTTGCTGGACCAGTACGCCCTGCCGTTGTTCACTATCCTCTTGCCGTCCAGTGCACTGGGGGGAATCCCCGCCGCCCCCGAGGGCAGTTTCCTGGGCTGGTTCGATCTGTATTTCGGATTGTTTCTGACCGGCGTGGTCGAGGAATTGATCTTTCGGGGGCTGGCTTTCACGGCGCTGACCCGGGCCGGGCTACCGACCTGGGCGGTGTTCGGGCTGTCGTCTCTGGTGTTCGGGGCCATCCACTGGTCCCTGGGCCTGGCCGCAGTGGCCAGCACCGGTCTGATCGGTGCGGTGTTCATGGTCTGCATGTGGCGCACCAGAAGCGTGCTGCCGCTGATCGTGGCCCATTTTGTGGTTAACTACATCTTCTTCGGCTTCTAGGAACGCGAACGCACTGCGCAGACGCGAAGCGCCTTGTGCGCCTGGGCCGGGGCTACCAACTGGTCTGGGTGAAGCCGTGGCGGTTGCGGATGGCCTCCAGGGTGCCGTCGCCCTCAATGTCCATGAGCCCCGCATTGAAGGCCGTCAGCAGCCGCAGGTGGTCGTCCCGCACCAGGGGAAAGCAGATGTAGAGTAGTTTGTTGTCCAGGGGCGGTTGGAGCACTTCGATGTCTCTGGTGCCACCCAGGTGTGTTCGGGCCAGGTAGAGCGCCACGTTGAGGTCCATGATCGAGAGGTCAAGCCGTTCTCGTACAAGCATGCGCAGGCTGGTTAGGTCATCCATTACCGCGTATTTGTTCATGAAAGTGGCGTTATCGATCTCCGGGGTGTTCACGTAGCCCCGCACCACTCCAATGCGGTAGGGGGCCAGGTCCCTGACTGTGGAGTAGCGGATGCCGCTGCCGCGGCGGGCGAGCAGGACCAGCGGTCCGCCTGGGAAGGGGGCCGAGAACACGAAGTCCTTGCGCAGGTCCTGGCTGAAGTATTCCGGAACGTAAGCCTGGAAATGGCCGCTGCGGGTCTCTTCCAGAGTGCGTTTCCAGGGCATGAAGGTCAGTTCCACGTCGATGCCCGCGCGGGCGAAGGCCGTACGCACCACCTCGGCCACATAGCCCTGTCCCTGCATCCGTTGGCTGATGTAGGGGGGCCATTCCAGGGTCGCAAGCCGGATGGTCTCGGCCTGGGCGCTGGGAGCCAGGGTGAATAGCAGCAGCACGGTGGCGGCAAGAAAGCGGAACATGGCATTCCAGTGGTTGGAGGACCGGACTTGTCCTCAGCATGCCACTGTTTTGTTTTGAATTCAAAGCAGAAAAAGGATTACTCCGCAGTGACGGAACGGCATAGGCCCCCGGCCCGGAATTCGTCGCCCTTTTCCAGCAGCCGCAACCCAAAGGCCGCTTGCCCCAGGGAGATGCAGGCATCGCCCGGAGGCAGCTGGCGGTGCATGAGTGGCGTGAGCCCGCGTGCCCGCAGGGCGTGGGGCAGGCCCTCGGCCAAGGTCTTGTTGAGCATCACCCCGCCGGACAGGCCCACATGGGCAATGCCCGTGACCTGCGCAAAGGCACGCGCGGCGTCGGCCAGCCCTTGGATGAGCCCCAGATGGAAGCGACGGCTGATGATTCCGGCGTCCGTGCCCGTTTCCCAATCCTGGGCCACGCAGGCGAACAGGGCCAGGGTGTCCAGCACGGCGGGCTGGGTGCCGTTGCGCAAGGCGCAGGGATAGGCCGCGTCCTCGGCCATGTCCTGCACGGATTCCAAGGCGATGGCTGCCTCGGCCTCGTAGGAGATGACGGGTTTCAGGCCCAAGAGGGCGGACACCGCGTCGAACAGCCTGCCGCAACTGGTGCTGACGGGGCAATTCAGGTCCTTGTCCAGCATCTGGCCCACCACGGCCGAGGCCCGGGCGTGCTCCGTGAGCCAGCCCCAGGGTCGCCCGAAGGGTTCGAACTGTCCCAGTTCCCAGAGCATGGCCTGGGCGATGCGCCAGGGTTCCCGGATGGCCGCCTCGCCGCCGGGCAGACGCAGGCGCGAGAAATGGGCCAGGCGTTCGTGGCAGAGTTCCTCGTTGTCCACCAGCAGCATCTCGCCGCCCCACAGGGTGCCGTCCTCACCATAGCCCGTGCCGTCCAGGGCCAGACCGATGCAGGCCCCGTCGAATTTGTTCTCGGCCATGACCGCATGGATGTGCGCCACGTGGTGCTGGACACGGTGCATGGGCAGTCCGGTTTCGCGGGCGAACTCGGTGGTCATGTAGTCGGGGTGCAGGTCGCAGATCACGGCTTGGGGCCGGACTTGCAGGATGCCTTGCAGGTGCGCGGCGATCTCCTTGTAGAATCCGTAGGTTTCAAGGTTCTCCATGGTGCCGATGTGCTGGCTGACGAAGGCTTGATCGTTCTTGGTCAGGCAGAGGGTGGTCTTGAGCTCCGGGCCGGTGCCCAGCACACAGGGGCCGCTGTGGGAGAGGAAGACGGGTGCCGGGGTGAAGCCACGCGCCCGGCGCAGGAACTGCGTGGCCGTGGGGTTCTCTCCGTCGTCCAGCACACGCAGCACCGAGTCGTCGCAGCGGATCAGGATGTCGCGATTGTGCAGCAGAAAGACGTCGGCGATGGCCGACAGCCGTGCCAGGGCCTCGCGGTTGCCCAGGCTGATGGGCTCGGCGGACATGTTGCCCGAGGTCATGACCAGTGCAGGCAGGCGGGCAGGCAGGCGGGCCCCGTTCAGCTCCTCAGCATAAAATTTGAACAGCACATGGTGCAGCGGGGTGTAGGGCAGCATCAGGCCTACGAACGGCGTGTCCGGGGCCACCCCGGGGGCCAGGGGCGAAGGATTGAGGCCCTGGGCCAGCACAATGGGTCGCTTGATGCCCGTCAGCCAGTCGGCTTCGGCCTGGCTCAGCTCCGCCAGCTGCCGGGCCTCGGCCAGACCGGGGACCATGACCGCCAGGGGCTTGCCGTAGCGGTTTTTGCGCTCGCGCAAGGTGGTCACGGCGGCCTCATTGGTAGCGTCGCAGGCCAGGTGGAAGCCGCCCAGACCCTTGATGGCGGCCACGCGTCCGGCGGCCAGTTCCCGCGCCAACTGGCGCAGGGCATCCTCGCCGCGCGCCAGTTCGGTCCCGTCCGGGGTGCTCAGCCAGACCTCGGGCCCACAGACCGGGCAGGCGTTGGGCTGGGCGTGGAAGCGCCGATCCAGGGGGTCCTGGTATTCCTTGGCGCAGGTCTCGCACAGCGGAAAACAGGCCATGGAGGTCTTGTCGCGGTCGTAGGGGATGGAGCGGGTGATGGTGTAGCGCGGACCGCAGTTGGTGCAGTTGGTGAACGGGTAAAGATGGCGCGGGTTGGCCGGGTCGTTCATGTCGTCCAGGCAGTCGGCGCAGGTGGCCACGTCGGGGCTGATAAGCACACTGTGCCCCGCGCCGCCGGTGCTGGCGATGATCTCGAAGGCTTTCTCGCCGAGGACGGGCTCGTGGTCCTGTTCGTCGCAACTGACGATGGACGCCAGGGGCGGCAGTTTGTGGCGCAGGTCCGTGCCGAAGGCGTCCACGGCGTTGGCCGTGCCTTGGACCTCGATGATCACCCCCTCGGGGGTGTTTTTGACGGAGCCGGTGAGGGCGTGCTCCAGGGCAATGCGGTAGACGAAGGGCCGAAAGCCCACGCCCTGCACGGCCCCTGTGATGGTGAAGCGTTTTCGCGTCATGTCTTCTCTTTTTGGTGCCACTCGCAAAGCCTTATCGGCATTCGCGCGGCTCACCAGTTTCCTGGCTTCGTCAGCTTGCATCGCCATGGCGCCGCCATGCCTGCTTCGGCTTCCTGGCCAGGGAACAGGCCGCTCGCGCTCGGTGCCGCGAACGGCGTCACTCGGGGTACCGAATTCCTGGCCGTTTGGCCGTGGGATGTGTTGCCATGGCTTTTACCGTTGTTCTGACCTTTCCCTCAGCCGGATGAGCGTCCGCTTGAATGCGCCCTTGGCCAGCCGCAGCGGGTGGAAGCTGACCGGGGTCAGCCGTCCGGGAATCTGGAACCCCCTGGCGTCAAAGGCCTCGGGCCGTTCCAGGGGATAGGCCAGTTCCTCGGGTTGTGCTCCGGGGATGCCGCGTGCCTGGGCCTCGCGCCACAGGGCGATCTCGCCGGGTGAAAGATGTAGGATGGAATACGCGGCAGTGTCCAGCGATACCGGGCAGTTCGCTGCGGCCACCAGTCCCAGCTCAAAGGGCTCGCCCCCCGTGGGGCCAGTGACGTGCATGCAGCGCACGGCGTCCAGCAGGGTCAGCACCGGGGGCAGGGCGGCGGTCACGTCCAGGATCATGGCCTCGAAACGGTTGTCCTGCTCGCCAAAGCGGGTGTGGGCGAAAGCCTTGCGCATTCCCGTGACGCAGCCAAACAGGTTCTTGACCCCGGCGGTCACGGTCATCTGGCAGTGGGCTTTCAGGCGCGGCTGGTTGAGGATCAGGTCGGCTTCGCAGGCCGTGGCCGATAGCCCGATGCTTCCCCCGAAGGACAGAGTCAGCGGTTGCGGCCTGTCCAGGGTGACGAGGGGCACGTCCAGGCCCTTCAGGGCGTCCGTGATGCCCACCTTGTCCGCCACGCCCTGGGCCGAGCCGAAGGCCGGGGAATCCCCCACAGTTACCTGGCAGTCGTGGTCCATGAGCCAGATGCAGATTGCGCGGACCATGGCGGGCTCGGAGCAGGCCAGGGCTTCCTTGCGTGCGGACACGAGGTTCGGCTTGAGCAGTACGCGCGTGCCCGGCGTGGGCGCAAAACCGATGGCCGCGAGCACACGCTCCACGGCCGGGGCCAGAAGATCGGTGTCGTAGTTCGGGCAGCGGGTCAGGGCCACGGGGATGGGGCGGCTGGGCATGGGCTAGACGTCTATCTTGAAGCCGAGGTCCACTTCCGAGGCCGGAATGCCGCCGCGAATGCCCCAGTTGTCCAGGGGGATGTCCTGCACGACGATAAAGATGTCTGTCTTGGCAAGGCCCAGGCGCTGGTGCAGCGTGTCCACCAGGATTGCATAGAATGCCCGCTTGGCATCCAGGCTACGCCCCTCAAAGAGTTTGACCTCAACAGTGACGTGGTCCTCGGTGTAGTGGGACGGGAATTCGAAATGCTCGGAGTCGAATTCCACCAGACGTTGGAAGCGATCGTCCTGGGGCACTTTGAGCGAGAGGACCAGGGCTTCGTGCACGGCGTCCAGCAGGGCCTTCTTGTAGTGGCCGTCCTTGCCTTTGCGGATGGAGATGGTGACCAGGGGCATGTGGCTCTCCCATGAGTGGTTTCTGGAAAGTGAGAGTATCGCCAGCTTGGGTCTGCATGTCCAGGAATGATCAATGGTTGTCTCAGTCGACCAGGGGCAGTTCGTCCCACGAGGTCGTATAGCGCGGGGATTTGTGGTTCTGGCGCATCTTCCAGGCTTGGCCCAGGCCCGTGGCCGCGTAGGTGATGGTGTCGCGGCCCCATTTGGCGTTGGTGGCGTCCAGGGCCTGCATCAGGGCCTCTTGGCGCGACGCTTCCGGCCATGGCGTCTCTTGGCTTGATGCTTGTTCGCGCGGCTCCTGCTGCAATGACGGTTGCCCTTGCCCCGGAGAGCTCTCTGTCCAGAATCCGCCTCCCGCAGTCGGCCCGGGCATTATATCCAGCAGCGAGAGCTGGCGGGCATCCGCGCTGTGCAGTTCCGTGAGCATGATCCCGGCCTTCTTGTAGGAGTATCCGGCCTTGTAGATGGCTTCGATGGCCGCTCCGGCAGCGGCGAGCAGGGTCGGGGTGTGGTCGGTGGGCACGGGCAGGCGCACGGTGCGGCTGTTGGAATACTGGGACAGGTCGGGTCGGTGCGGGTTGGTCAGCAGAAAGACCATCAGCTGGCCCGCCACGCTGTTCTGGGCGCGCAGTTTTTCCGCCCCCCGGGCGGTGTAGCTGGCCACGGCCTCACGCATCTGGGTCCAGGTGGTCACGGCCTGGCCGAAGCTGCGCGAGGTGACGATGGATTTCTTGGACGAGGGGGCGGCCTCCAGAGGGATGCAGGAGCGGCCCCGCAACTCCCAGACCGTCATCAGGCCCGTGGCGGTCAGGCGTTTCTTGACCCAGGCGTCGGGCAGGTCGCGCAGTTGGCGCGCGTTGGACACGCCGTGGGCTGCCAGTTTTTGGGTGCTGCGCCTCCCGATGCCCCAGACCTCCGCCACATGAACCCCGTTCAGTACCGCATCCAGGTCCGGCAGGATCGAGAGATCGCAGACCCCGCGCAGCGCCGGGTCCTTCTTGGCGATGCGATTGGCGACCTTGGCCAGGGTCTTGGTGGGGCCGAGGCCCACGGACACGGTGATGCCCGTCCAGCGGCGTACAATGTCGCGCATTGCGTGGGCTTGCATCTTCAATGACTGGTCCGGGGTGGGCTTCAGATGCAAAAAGGCCTCGTCGATGGAATAGATCTCCATGCGCGGGGAATAGCGGGCCAGAGTGTCCATCACGCGGCGCGACATGTCGCCGTACAGCGCGTAGTTGGACGAGAACACGCGCACCCCGTGCCGGGCGAAGAACCCCATGCGCTTGAAGGCCGGTTCGCCCATGTCCACGCCGATGGCCTTGGCCTCGGGCGAACGGGCGATGACGCAGCCGTCGTTGTTGGACAGGACCACCACGGGTACGCCGTTGAGGGACGGGTCGAAGACCCGTTCGCAGGAGGCATAGAAGTTGTTGCAGTCCACTAAAGCAAACATCTTCCTCTCCATCTTCCTTTGGCCGTTCATCAATAGTCGGATGTGCGGCGCAAGAGGAATCCAAGCTCGCCGCGTATCCTGGCATACGCAAGAGTTTGGATTCCTCGCAGCACACCACAGGCGTAGGTAATTTGTAAGCTCGCGACTCGCTAACAAATTACTTAACAAAACAGACGGCTGTTGAGGGACGGTCAAGAGAGTTTGTGGATGACGTAGGTCACAACACCCCAAATTTCGAAGCAGGTTTCCGGTCCAACCTCCAGGGGCTTGTATTCCGGGTTTTCGGGCAGCAGCCAGACGCGGCCCCCCTTGTTGCTGATGCGCTTGACCGTGAGTTCGCCGTCCAGCGCGGCGATGACCACGTCTCCGTTTTTGGGGTCCAGGGCGCGGTCCACCACCAGGATGTCCTTGTTGTGGATACCCGCCCCGAGCATGGAGTCGCCGCTGGCGCGCACGAAAAACGTGGCCGTGGGATGCGCCACGAGATGCTCGTTCAGGTCCAGGGTCTGGTCGATGTAGTCGTCCGCGGGCGAGGGGAATCCGGCGGCCACGGACGACAGGTACAGCGGCAGTTCCAGGGGCGTGCGCGCAGAGAATCCCCGTGGCTCCCTGGCCCGCGTCAGGCTCGGAGACTGGGCCGGAGTCCGTGTCAGGCCCGGAACCTGGGGCGGTGCCGGAGCCCGGAGTGGTTCCGGAGATGGGAGCGGTGCCGGATGCCGGGGGGTGGCCGGGCCTCCGGGCGATGCCGCCTTCTGGGGCAGGGCGGTGCAGTTCGTGTTTTCGTTTTGGGTGTCAGTGCGTTGTTCGCAGGGCATGGGCGGTCCTCCAACCCGGTGCAATAGCGCGGCCAGTGGGTTGGGGCAACCTTACTTGACAAGAAGCGCAAGCAATTGAAAAACGCACGATTGCTGTGTTGTTTCGGGAAGATCAAGGCTGACGCGTACATTTTTGAGCTGCTTGCGGGGGGGATGTGCTGAAGGTCATTTGCGGAGCGGAAATCTTCTTCTAAGTGGCCTCTAGAACCGACCGCCCACTGCGTACCAGGCGAGCTTGATGGTCTCCATGACCACCTTTTGGGCTGCATTCTTGTCGGTCCACCATTGTTCGGGGAAGGGGTCGTTGGGGGCGGCGATGGCCAGGATTTCTTTGTCGGGCATGGCTTGGCGGAAGATCAGCCGGGACCGGAAGACGTGGTAGGGCGAGGTGACGAGGATGATCCTTCGCGCATCCGGAAAGACCTGGGCAAAGGTCTCGGCTTCAGCGGCGGTGCTGACGAGTTCCTCACCATAGTAGCGGATGGCCTCATCCGGTACCCCTCCCTTGTTTAATAGCCGCCGGGTGATTTCATGTTCGGGGGGTATGGGGATGTCGATGCTGTTGAGGATTTTTGCATCCGGGTCGGTAACGATCCTGGAGACGTAGACCAGCGGGGCGTAGCCGTCGCGATAGAGTTTGGCGGCGTGCCCGGCACGGTGGACGCTGCCGCCCAGCACCAGGATGGCGTCGGCCTTCTGGGGCTGGTCCTGGATGTGGATGATGTTGCCCGCCATGAGCACGGCCCCTAATCCCAGTAGTGCAAGCAGGGTCGCCACGACGCCGATGATCTTGAAGAAGGTCCCCAGTGCGCGCATCGTTTACTCCCCGTTGATCCCGTAGACGGCTTCCACGCCCTGCTTGAACTCGGTGAATCCGCCTCGGCGCAGGGCCCCTCGGGCGTCCTGGGTCAGTCGCAGGAAGTAGGCCAGGTTGTGGATGGTGTTCAGCCGGAACGAGAGCAGTTCCTTGGCGATATACAGGTGGCGCAGGTAGGCCTTGGAAAAGGTGCGGCAGGTGTAGCAGTCGCAGTTGGGGTCCAGCGGGCTGTCGTCCTCCATGAACTCGGCGCGCTTGATGTTCACCTTGCCCTGGGAGGTATACAGGGTGCCGTTGCGCGCATTGCGCGTGGGCAGCACGCAGTCGAACATGTCGATGCCCGCCTCGATGCCGTCCAGGATGTCCAGGGGGGTGCCCACGCCCATCAGGTAGCGGGGTTTGTCCGGGGGCAGCAGTGGCGCCGAGTGCCGCAGGATGCGCAGCATCTCTGGCTTGGTCTCGCCCACAGACAGGCCGCCCAGGGCGTAGCCCTCGAAGGGGATGGCAGTGATCTCCTCGATGCTGCGTTCGCGCAGGTCCTCGAAGAATCCCCCCTGGCAGATGCCGAACATCAGTTGCCCGTTTTTCCCGGCGGGATGGAACTCGCGGCAGCGTTTGGCCCAGGCCGTGGTCCGTTCCAGGGCTTGGATGGTGTACTCGCGGCCCGACCCGGCTGCGGCGCATTCGTCGAAGACCATCATGATGTCCGAGCCCAGGTTCTGCTGGATCTCGATGGATTTCTCGGGCGAGAAGAAATGCTTGGAGCCATTCAAGTGCGAGCGGAATTCCACCCCGTCGTCGGTGATGTTGCGCAGCCCCGCCAGGCTGAAGACCTGAAAGCCGCCTGAATCCGTGAGGATGGGGCCGTTCCAGCCGTTGAATTTGTGCAGGCCGCCGCGCCGCGCCACCACTTCGTCGCCGGGGCGCAGGTAGAGATGATAGGTGTTGCCCAGGATGATCTGCGCGCCGACTTCGACCAGGTCGCGGGGGTCCACGCTTTTCACGCTGCCCACGGTGCCCACGGGCATGAACACGGGGGTCCGCACCAAACCGTGAGCGGTCATCAGCATGCCCAGACGCGCCCCGCCCTCGGTGGCGCAGACCCGGAAATCGCCGGGGGTGTTCAGTTCCTGCTGGGCCGTTTCCTCGGCGGGGATCAGTTGCTCTGTCATCACTTGGTCTTCACTCCGCATTTGGGGCAGATGTCTGTCAGTTCGCACTCGTTGCAGCGGGGGCTGCGTGCCGGGCAGACCTGTCGGCCGAACAGCACGAGCATGTGGTTGGCGTTGCCCCAGTCGGGTCTGGGGAACAGCTTCATCAAATCTTGTTCGATCTTCTTTACGTCCGTCTCGTCGGTCAGGCCCAGACGGTAGGCCAGCCGCTTGACGTGGGTGTCCACGGCCACGCCCTCCTGGATGCCGAAGGCGCACGCGAGCACGATATTGGCCGTCTTGCGGGCCACGCCGGGCAGTCGGGTCAGGTCCTTCATGGTGCGGGGCACCTCGCCTGCATACTCCTCCATGATGAGGGTCGCTTCGCCAATCAGATTCTTCGTTTTTTGGCGGAAAAAACCGGCGGAGTGAATGACCGCTTGCACCTCGGCCGGGTCGGCCTGGGCCATGGATGGCGGGCCGGGCCAGCGCCGGAACAGTTCCGGGGTGACCTTGTTCACCCGCACGTCCGTGCACTGTGCCGAGAGCATGGTCGCTGCCAACAGCTCCCAGGGGGTGCTCCAATCCAGTTCGGACTGCGGGTTGGGATAGCGTCTCTTCAGTCGGGCGAGAAGTTCCAGGGCACGGGCTTGTCGGTTCATGGCTCAGTCCAGTCGTTGTTGCCTTCGTGCTGTGACGCGGGGGAGCTATACGGAGCTTTGTTTCCAAGTGCAAGAAGGGATGGCCGCAGCCTACGTGATTTGATCTCCTTGCGCCAGACGCAGGATGTCCAGGAAAAGTGGATGTGTTGCTGTCTATTCCTGTTGGATTTGTCTAGCTCAGGTAAACAGTTTGGTTCTGTCTTGGGGGTGCCATGCCCTTCTGGCATGGCAAAACAAGATGAATAGTACGATTGATTGCGGTGCATTGAGAGATAAGTGCGTACGCAATGACGGCATTGGTACAGACCTTGTACTGAGGAAGGTGAGGCGAGCGTAAGCCGCCCTAATAGGGAGGACTAAAGAGATGGGAAATAGCGAATTGTACGAACAACAGAATTTCAATCACAGGATGAGGCTGACGGCATTTGCCTTTAACCATGGCAGCGAAATCGTTTCCGGCAGCATGCATCGCCCCATCTCTTTGGTAAACGTTCATCATCAGGGCGCCCGCCTGAGAAAGCAGCCTGGCGTGAACTACGAACTGAACCTCGGACATCCCGTCACTCTGAATCTGAACCTGGGTGGAATCGAAACCGAGAATCTGACCGGACATGTAACCTGGACCAGCGATGATGATATCTACGTTGATTTTGGGTCTCCATTGACGGTGGGCGCCTCTTATCTTCAGGGGCTGATCAATAACTAAATTGGGGAAAGCGGAAGGCGTTGTGTCGACCGCTGTCCGGCCCGGGAGAATACCCGGATCCCCCGGGCCGGAACATCTTTGGGGTTCTGACGGATGGCATGGGCCGTTTGTCCAGTCACACGCCGGGCGGGAAACCCGGATCCGCCCGGCGTGTGCGCCACCTCCCGGACCTCTTGGTCCGGTCGAGATGCGCCCGATGATTTGGGGTTAGGCAGGCGGCAACGGGTTGTCTGCCGACCGCGATACGGGAAACCCGGACCCGGCTCGCGGCAGCATTGAGCTACCTTCGAGGTGGCAAAAAGGCCTGTACAGGATTGTACAGGCCTTTTTCATTGGGCGGCGGCCCAAGGTTGTTACCGGGCGGGATGCGGCGGCAAGCTTAGCTCAGGGTTTCATCGCTGAATTTGCCCACGCCGTATTCGCTGCGCCGGAAGAATTTGTCCGGGCTGGGGCCGATGATCTGCATCTCCGGGTGCTTTTGCTGCATGTCCAGGGCGATACGCATCTCCTTGGTGCAGCCCGTGGAGAAGGTCGAGTCCTTGCCGGCCCAGACCGGGGGGATTTTCCTGCCCATGAGCTCGAAGCTGCGTTCGATGTCGGTTACGGTCTGGAAACGCCAGACGTTGATTCGCCCGCTGCGTTGCACCCGCTCCCACATGAACATCAGGTCGTCGGCGTCCATGCCTTCCTCGAAATGCTCGGCGGGGTTGATGATGTAAGTGGCTTCCTGTTTCTCGCGCAGGTATCTGACAAAGGTGTCCACGACCTTGATGGCTGTCCCGGTCTGCCCGGGGATGGAACCGATGACCGCGCTGTAGAACATCACGCTGCGTCCCGAGGCCTTGGCCGTGCGCATGGTGGCGATGATCTCGTCGGCCTTGTCCAGAAGCTGATGCTCGTTGAACCTGACCACGTGCTCGGCGCAGGGCTTGTGATGCAGCTGGAACGAGTTCGCGGCGTCGCGGTGGAAGCACACGATGTCGCGGGTGAATTCCTGGCTGGTCTGGATCAGCCGGCGGTGGTTCGGTTCGCCCTTGGCGATGATCAGATCCGATTCCTTCCAGGCCCGGGCAAAGGTCACGCTGCAGCGGTAGAGATTCAGTTCCTCGCGGGTGCCGTCGGAGATGACCAGCAGCGGATGCTCGCGCTGGGCCTGGAGCAGTTCATTCTTGCTGGCCCTGGGGTTGGCGAACAGGTGCGCCCCTTCCAGGACGTCCCCCAGAACCGGGTCTTGTTCCCAGTCCCAGAATGACGGGGAATCGAAATAGAAGCCCTCCTTCAGGGCCAGCACCACGCGATGCCCCTGGCGTATGAGCGTGCGGATGATCAACAGGTCGAACATCAGGCCGCCGCTGGTGTCGGGCAGGTAGAGAATGCGCAGGCTGTGCCTGCGGCCCTTCTCGAAAACGGTCTTCAGGGTGCTCAGGGCGTGGTCGTCGCACAGGTCGGGGGCGCTCAGGCGGTCGCAGGCGGCCTGGTAGTAGGGCCCGGTCCAGATGTCGCCCAGGGTGGAGAGGATGATCATGCGCGTCAGTTCGATCATGTCCAGACCAAAGCGGAAATCGGCCAGTCGCTCACAGCGTTGGGATGCGTCCGGACAGATGTTGAGCAGTCGATCCAGTTCGGGCGAGTCCAGGGCCTCTTGGGCCTGACGGTTGAACTTGGCCTTGCGCTCCCGGTAGGGGTCGGTCAGGCCGCTCTGGGTCAGGAAAATGGTGATGAAGCGTTTCATGACCCGCGAGGGGATCATGATCGGTGAGACCAGGATCTGGCGGAATTTGTGGGCGCAGAGCATGAGGATCCGCTTGCGGTCGGAGGGGTCGGCAACGAATTCGTGGACCAGCCTGGCCAGGGCCAGCCATTCCGCGTTGTATTCCTTGCGCATATACGTGTCTTGGCTCGAGTTCAGCAGCCGCGGCAGGCGGCGGTCTGAGAACGGTCCGTAGATGTGGGATTCGTCCTTCAGGGCTACCATGAAGCGGATCTGCTCGGGCGAGGCGTTCTTGCCCGGGTCGATGGAATGCTCCAGGTTGTTCTCGGTGAGAAAGTGCAGCAGCCATGCGTCCAGGGCTGGCGAACGGCCGTAGTGCAGGTTCTGAACGCTGGTGAACTCTGGGGATAGGGACATGGGTGGTCTCCGGGACTCTTGATTTTGGTCGTGGCGCTACACTACGATGAAATGTCGTGGACATGAATCTTTTTTTGGCCGCTAAAACCGGGGGTTGCATGCATGTGTTGTGGCGGGTGCCCGGCCCTGATATAGGAGGATGCGGTCAATGCTCCGAATCACGAATAGCGACACGGGGAGCCGATGACTCTGAACCGTCCCTTCTTTGCACCTTGCTTGACTCCGGCGCTCCTTGTGGTGCTGGTGGTCGTTGTGCTGTGTCTTTCGGGCTGCGGGAAGACGGTTCTGCCCGGATTCGGTGGGCAGCCGGTCGAACCCGCGCTGACCGAGCAACAGACTCCCCACATCGATCCCGCCAGTCTCCCCGAAGGCTGGGGCTATGTGGACGTGCTCTGTTACGAGGGCATGAGCCGCGAGCGTGGTGAGATGGATACCCTGTTCGGCTGCCTGATGCACGCCCGCGACAAGGGCCAAGGCACAATGCGCCTGCCCAGGGGGGTCTACCTGGGGCATGTGGCAGACTTCATTGTCCGCGCCTTGAGATTCTATCACGTCGAAAAACATTTCGAGCGGTTGTACGGCTACCGCGTGGTGCTGGTCTTCCGCCCCGCGACCCCGGAGGAGATTGCCTCCAACGAGAACCGGGACGCTATCCGTTTCGTGGCCGGGACGGCCGGTGAACTGGCCCTGACGGTGCTGGGTGCCCCGCTGGTGCCCATCGTCGCCCCGGTGGTCTTTGTCTTCGAGTCGGTGGACGCGGACCAGGAATTCCAGGCCTACAAGCACGAGGCCAAGGCCAAGGGCCTGCCCGAACCCACCAGGCGCGGGGACGAGATCGTGACCAAGGAAACCGTCGCCCGCTATGGCCGCTACTGGGACGCAGTGACCGGGAGTGGCGATGACTCCGAGGATCTGGTTCCCCTGATGTATGTGGTGGAGCAATGCTACCTGGCTCCCCCCGAGGGCGGGCGGGCGAACCTGGTCAGGACCGGGGACTGAGGCCTCGTCGGGTCAGTTCTTCTGGACGGCCCTGAGCACATCTTGCGGATTGATCTCCCTCATGCAGCGCTCGCCGCGGCGGCAGCCGCGCCCGCCGTGCAGGGAGCACGGGCGGCAGGGTAGATCAACCTCCAGCACCGTATCCCGCTCTCCGAAGGGGAAGAACCCCCAGGTCTTGGTGGTCGGCCCGAACAGGGCCACGACCCTGGTGCCCACGGCCGTGCCCAGATGCATCGGGCCGGAATCGTTGCTGACCAGCGCGCCACAATGCGAGAGCAGCGCACAGGTCTGGCGAATGTCCGTGGAGTTGGTCAGGTCGGACACGCCCCTGGGCGTGTCGTCCGTGAAGAGCGGCTCCTGGCTGCTGCCGATGATCACGCACTGCCAGCCCTGGCCGTTCAGTAAGGAAATCAACTCTTTCCAGTGCCCGGCGGGCCAACGCTTGCCCGCGTGGGTGGCGTAGGGATGCAGGGCGCAGACAGGTCCGGACGAGCCCATGCCCTCCAGAATTCGCAGGCCTCCTTCTAGTTCCTCGTCGGACAGCCAGATGCGTGGCCGGAGCAGTTCCCTGGCCGGGGGCTCGGTCTCCACTGCCAGGGCATAACGCTGGGGCACGTTCAGGGCCTCCAGCCGTTCCCTGGCCCAGGCCGATCCGGTCAACCCATACAGGCGGCGCGAGAAACTGAATTTGGGATAGCGGCGTACCGGACCGTCCCAGACCACCCCCAGCAGCCGGGAGCGCAAGGTTCCGTGCAGGTCCAGCAGTCCCCAGCCCTTATAGGTCCGGGCCAGTTCCTTGCGGGCCGAGAGCCAGGCCGTGCCATTCAGGCTCTTGGCCTCGGGCAGCACCAGCTTGTCGATGGCCGGGTGCCCTGCAAGGGCCGGGGCGAAAGAGCGCTTGGTCAGAAAGTGGAATTTCCAGCCCCGGGTGCGGTGCAGATGGTCCAGTACTCCCGTGGTCAGGGTTACGTCGCCCAGGGCGGACAGCCGCATCACCAACCAGTTCCTGGGCAGTTTATCGGCCATGGGTCACATCCAGCTTGGCGGCCACGTCGGCGAAGACGTGTTCGGGGGAGAGATCGCGCATGCAGCGGTGGTGTCCTTGGGGGCATTGTTTGGGGCCGTGCAGAGAACAGGGGCGGCAGTCCAGGTCGGTCTCGATGACCGTGGAGCCAGCGCCACGCGGGAAGAAGCCCAGGTCCCTGACCGTGGGCCCGAAGATGGCGGTCACGGGGATGCCCTGGACCCAGGCCAGGTGCATGGGCCCCGAATCTCCGGTCAGGTAACAGTCGAGCCGCTTCAGCCAGGCAGCTAGCTCCGGCAGGCTGAGTTGGCCCGAGAGATCGGCCACGCGCTCAAATTTGTATGGGGTCTCGGCCCCGGCGATCACCCGGGCGGCCACGTCTTCCTCTCCCGGACCGCCGAAGACCAGCACTCGCGCTCCGGCCTGAACGGCCATATCGATGATCCGGCTGAAGTATTCCTCCGGCCACTGTTTGGTGGGCCAGGTGGAACCGGGGTGGATGCCCAGCACCGGGGAGGCGTTGCTCAGCCCGTCAAAGTAGGCGGCGGCGTTGGCCAGGACCTTGTTGGACAGCACCAGGGTCGGCTCGTGGACCGGGGTCAGGCCCAGGGGTTCGGCCAGGCGGAGCAGGCGTTCGATCTCATCAAAGCGGTCGAAGGCCCGGTCCACGGTGTGGGTGTAGAAAAAGGGGTTGAAACGCGGGCGGTCGTAGCCGATGCGCTGGGGGATGCTGGTCCAGCGGGCGATGAGGCCGCTGCGCAGACTGGTGTGGGCGCTGATCCAGAGGTCGAAGCCCTGGTGTGACAGCTTGCGGCCCAAGGCGTAGGCGCTTAGCAATCCCTTTTGTTTGCCGCGCTTGGCAAAGCCGCGCACCTCGGTCAGTTCGGGTTGGGCGGCAAACAGGGGCTCAAACCCCCCGCGCACATAGAAATGCAGTTCGGCATCCGGGTAGCCCCGGGCCAGGGTGTGGATCAGCGGCAGGGTCAGGATTGCATCGCCCAGAAAGGCTGGATTCCAGATGCCGATCTTCATCGCTCGCCCCCCTGGGACAGCAGCCAAGCGCAGGCCGCCTCCAGGTCTCGGGCCACCACGTGCGGCCAGCCCTCGCGCCGTTCTTTGAGTTCCATCCAGTCCTCGGTCAGTTCGGGCAGCCCCAGTCGTTGGGAGGAGGCTTGGCCCTTGCCGGTCAGCACCAGCACCGAAGCCGCCAGTCCCGCATTCAGTCCCAGGGAGATGTCCGCCGGCTTGTCGCCGATGATCACGGTTGTTGCCGGGTCCAAGCCGTGGTCGCGGACCAGGGCCTCCCACAGCCCCGTGGCGGGCTTGCGGCAGGGGCAGTGTTCCTCGGGTGCGTGTGGGCAAAAGACGGAGCCGGCAAGGCACACGCCGCATGCTGCGAGCATCTCTCCCAGGCGTTGCTCCACGGCCAGATAGTCCCCTTCACTGAAGTAGCCACGCCCGATGCCGGACTGGTTGGTGGCTACGAACAGCTTCAATCCGGCCCGCGCCATCCGGTCCAGGGCCCGGGCGGCTCCGGGGATGAACTCCACGCCGTCGGGCTCGCACAGGTAGTGCTTGTCCAGGATGACCGTGCCATCGCGGTCCAGGATGATGTTTTGAATGTCTTTCATGAAGGATTCCTGTTGCCGGGTGTGGGGCGTGGCGCTAACGGGTCCCTTTTGGGCCATGAGGCGGTCGGAAGTCAAGGGAGGAACCGGCACCGTCCATTTCGGGTCCGGGACGGCGGGAAGCCCCGCTGGGCGGTCACTTGTGCAAATATTGTCTCTTGCACGGGGTGTTGGCCTCTGGTACATCGCATAGAAGTAAAATTATGGAAAAATGCTTATCAGATGATTCACGACCTGCGCCGCTGGCCGCCTCTTCCTGTGGGCGTTTCGGTGTTGTGGCAGTTCAAGGCCACGGGAAGGCCCCAACATGTTTGACCTGATCTTGGCTGTGGGGTTGGCGGTCGGTATTTCGGCCTTCTGCTCCGTGGCAGAGGCCGTCCTGTATTCCGTGACCTGGAGCCGCATCGAACAGCTGCGCGAATCGGGCCGGACATCGGGCAATATCCTCTTCGCCCTGAGGACGAACGTCGAGAAGCCCATTGCGGCCATTCTCTCCCTGAACACCATCGCCAATACTGCTGGTGCGGCCATTGCCGGTGCTGCTGCGGTGCGCGTGTTCGGGCAGGCCTACATGGGGGTCTTCGCCGCCGCCTTCACCATGCTGATCCTCGTGTTCTCTGAAATTTTGCCCAAGACCGTGGGCGTGATGTACGCCCGCAGCCTGGCACCCGCGCTGGCCCGGCCTCTCGAGGGACTGGTTTGGATCCTGTCGCCCATCATCTGGCTGCTGGGGCTGATGTCCGGCCTGGTGCCGCGCCGGGCCAAGGGCCCCCGTCACACTGAGGCGGATATCTCCACCCTGGCTACCCTGACGCGCCGCGCCGGGGTCTTGAAGCCTTTCGAGGAGGCCTGCATCAAGGGCATCCTGGCCCTGGATGAGAAGGTCGTCAGCGAGATCATGACCCCGCGCACCGTTGTTTTTTCGTTGCCCGCAGAGGTGACCGTGGGCAACACCCGGGCCGAGAAAAGCGTCTGGCCTTACAGCCGGGTGCCGGTCTACGAGGATGGCAATCCCGAGGACATCGTGGGTGTGGTCTACCGCCGTCAGGTGCTCCAGGCCCTGGCCGAGGACAAGGATGACTTGCGCATCGCCGAGTTGATGAAACCCGTGAAATTCGTCCTGGACTCCCTGCCCTTGGACAAGCTGCTGATCAGCTTTCTGGAGTCGAGGATGCATCTGGCCGTGGTGCTGGACGAGTGGGGCGGGCTGGCCGGAGTGGTCTCGCTGGAGGATGTGCTCGAAGAGATCCTGGACAAGGAGATCGTGGACGAGACCGACGAATTTGTGGATACCCGCGCCCAGGCGCGGACCCAACGCGAACAATTGGTACGCGGCACCAAAAAACCGCAAGGAATCATGGATGACGAAGAATAGGAATAGTAAAGGCATTTACATCGCCGCTCTGTGTCTGCTGTTGGGCGGGCTGGGCTGGCTGTTGTTCTCCGGGCTGACCGAGAACAGTGTCTATTTTGTCAATGTCTCGGAGGCGTTGACCATTGAACCGTCCAAGCTTGGCAACGCCCGCCTCTTTGGCTCGGTGGCCGCAGAGGACATCCAAGGCGGACCGGGCACCATGGGCGTGTCTTTCCGCCTGGAGGACAAGGACAACCCCACCCAGTCCATGAGGGTGACTTACAAGGGCGCTGTGCCCGATACCTTCAAGGCCGGAGCGGAAGTCATCGTCGAAGGTGGCCTGAATCCCGCCAGCGGCGTGTTCATGGCCAAGACCCTGATGACCAAGTGTCCTTCCAAGTACCAGAAGATTCGCGATGAGGAAAAGGCGGTCAAGGGCTAGCAGCCCGCGTCCGTCCCTAGCCGGCCGAGAATGCCGGGCGACCCCCCCCCGACAGAGGTATCATATGCAATTGATTGGCTTCTTTTGTCTTGTTGTAGCGCTCATCGTGACGATCGGATCCGGCTTGGCCTGTGCCTGGGGGCTGTGGACCCGGCGCGAGGGCTCCGTGCGCGTGGCCGAGTATGGCCAGAGCGTCGCCATGCTGCTGTTCGGCATGGCTTGCGCCATCCTGCTGCGGGCCTTGCTGGCTCGTGATTTCTCCTTTCAGTATGTGGCTTCGTACACCGACACCTTCCTGCCCATGTTCTACACAATCACCGCCTTCTGGGCCGGGCAGGCCGGTTCGTTCCTGTTCTGGGCCGTGTGTGTGGCGGTCATGGCGGGCATCTTCACCAGCACGGCCAGCTATCGCGAACTGACGCCCCAGACCAAGGCTTGGTTCTGGTTGCTGCACGCAGGCGTACAGGCCTTTTTCCTGCTGGTGCTCGTCGGCCCCACTAACCCGTTTTTGACCTACGCTCCGACTCCCGCAGAGGGCACTGGTCTGAACCCGTTGCTCCGCAACCCGGGGATGATCTTTCACCCGCCGCTGTTGTTCCTGGGCTACGCCGGTTTCACCGTGCCCGCCTGTCTGGCGCTGGCGGTCTGGATCACCGGCGACCCCAAGGGCTGGCTCTCGGCCGGGCGCAACTGGAGTCTCGTATCCTGGCTGTTTTTGACAGCAGGCATCGTGCTCGGTGCCTGGTGGTCTTATATGGAACTGGGCTGGGGCGGCTACTGGGCCTGGGACCCGGTAGAGAATGCCTCCCTCATCCCCTGGCTGGCGGCCACGGCGTTTCTGCATACTGCCGTCATCCAGAACCGCCGCAACGCCCTGCACAAGACCAACGTCTTTTTCATTGTGCTGACGCTCTTGCTCTGCTTTTTCGCCACCTACGTGGTGCGCAGTGGGGTCATCGACTCTTTGCACGCCTTTGGTGACGGAGGCGTGGGCGGCCCGCTGATGGTGTTCATGCTGACCATGCTGGCCATCGGTGCCATCGGTGCCCTGCTGGGCAAGGAAAAGAAGGCCCGCCAGCTGGACGAGTTCCTGTCCCGCCAGGGACTGCTCCTGTCCGCCGCGTGGCTGTTCCTGGCCCTGGGCGTGGTGATCCTGCTGGGCACCATGTGGCCGGTGATCTCCAATCTCTGGAGTCCGAATCCCAAGGGGCTGGATGCCGGGTTCTACAACCGGGTCTGTCTGCCGCTGTTTACGATGGTGGCCTTGTTCCTGGTCTTCTGCCCCTGGTTGGGCTGGAAGGGCGGGCTGCGCAACAAGAAGTTGTTGCTGATCGCGGCCACGAGTCTGATCCCCGTCGCCGGGACGCTTTGGGCCTTTGGCGTGCGCGACGTGCTGCCGCTCATTGCCGCGTCCTCGGCCATCTCGGCCATGGGCGGCATCGTGATCCTGTTCGTCAGCGAACCGTTCATGCGCCGTTCGCGCATGATGTGGGGCGCGTATGGCGTCCATCTGGGGCTGGCGCTGATGGTGCTGGGCGTGGCCTTCTCTGGCCCGTACAAGCAGGAGCTTGAGACCGTGCTGGCCAAGGGCGAGAGTGCGACCCTGGGAGCCTATGAATTCACCTATACGGACAGCCAGGAACACGCCGATGCGGGCATGGCCCGATTCGAGGCCATCCTGGACGTGACTAGGGACGGCAAGCCCGTGGGTCAGCTCAGGCCCGAACGGCACCAGTACCGCAACTGGCAGCAGGCCTTTGCCGAGGTCTCTGTGATTCCTTCCCTGGGCAATGAAGTCTATTCCACGGTGCTGGGGCACGATAAGGAAGGCAAGGCCTCGTTCAAGATCAGCATCAATCCCCTGGTGAACTGGGTCTGGATCGGAGGCACGTTGATGTCCCTGTTCCCGCTCTTGGCCCTTGGGCGCAGGAAACAAGGGTAACGATGCTCATTCGGCTGGCGGACATCTCCAAGTTCTACGGGTCCAAGCTCGTGTTCAAGAAGCTTGCCCTGGAGCTGCCCCCCGGCAACGTGCTGTTGCTGGTGGGGGCCAATGGTGCGGGCAAGTCCACGTTGCTGCGGATCATGGCCGGATTGTCCCGGCCCTCCACCGGGGCGGTCAGCCTGGAGGTCCCGCTCGAGAAGATCGGCTATGTCGGTCACCAGACCTTCATCTACGCCAAGCTCACGGCCTTGGAAAACCTGCGTTTCTGGGCCAGGCTCTACGGGCTGGACGCCGCTGAGCAGACTCTGCTGGCGGCCCTGGACCGAGTGGGTCTGAAAATGTCGGCCTTTGAAGAGGCCGGGAGCTTCTCGCGCGGGATGGCCCAGCGTCTGTCCCTGGCGCGAGCGTTCATGACCCGGCCCGAGCTGCTGTTCCTGGACGAACCAGGAACCGGCCTGGACAAGCGTTCCACCGCCGTGCTGCAGCGCGAGATCGCCAGTGCGCGGGAGCGCGGGGCCTCGGTGGTCTGGATCAGTCACGATGTGTCTGGTGATTTGCAGCGCGCGGACTTGGTGTTCGCCATCCAGGACAGGAGCTGCGGCTACTTTGGTCCGGCTGCGGACTACGTGCCCGTCGGGGCCGTGGCCGGGGAGGGCGCATGATCGGCGCCGCACTGTCCATTGCCAGAAAGGACCTGCGCCTGATCCTGTCTGGCGGGGTGGGCTTGGCTCAGCCCGTGCTGCTGGGGCTGCTGTTGATCTTCGTCTTCAGCCTGGCGCGGCCCACGGGCGAGCTGGTGCCCCCGCAGGCCGCGGCGGGCGTGTTCTGGCTGGCCAGTCTCTTCTCGCAGGTCTTGATTTTTAATACGCTCTATGGCCTGGAGGAGCACAACGGAACGCGCCTGGCGTTGCTCTTGTCCCCGGTGCCGGTGCATGCGGTTTGGCTGGGCAAGGCCCTGGCCGGGTGGTTGCTGCTGATCACGGCCCAACTGGTGTTCTTTCCTGCGGCCATGGTCTTTCTGGGGCAGTCGGTTCAAGGCTCCGTGCCTGAGGCGCTGGCCGCCCTGGCCTTGGTGGACTGGGGCGTGGTGGTCCTGGGTGCACTCCTGGGCGCACTGGCCCAGGGGCAGGCGGCCAAGGAAAGCCTGCTGACAGTGATCCTGTTCCCGCTGCTGGTGCCGCTGCTCATGGCCGGGGTGCGGGTCTTCGGTGTGGCCTTCGCAGGTGAGGATGTTGACGTCTCAGGCTGGCTGGGGCTGTCCGGGGCCTTTGACGCGGCCTTTTCCGGCGCGGCATTGATTTTGTTTCCCTTCGTCTATAGTGGCGAGGAATGATCTCTCGATTCCGAAAAAGCGAGGACGTGGTGAAAACAACAATCAACTGGTTGACCCCTGTGTCCATCCTGGCGGGGATTATGCTCTGCGTGGCCCAGTATTTCATCTGGATCTATGCTCCCGTGGAGATGACCATGGGCCCGGTGCAGAAGATTTTCTATCCGCACATCGGATTGGCTTGGTGGTCGCTGTTCAGCTTCCTGGTGGTCTGCGTGGCGGGCATCGGGTTTCTCGTGCGGCGGACCCCGTTCTGGGATCATCTGGGGGGCGCTGCCGCCGAGGTGGGTGTGTTGTTCGCCGGGTTGGCGCTGGTGTTGGGCATGCTCTGGGGCAAGGCCTCCTGGGGGGTGTGGTGGACCTGGGACCCGCGGCTGACAACCACCCTGGTGATGTGGTTCGTGTACTGCGGTTATCTGGTCCTCAGGTCCAGCGGCATGGGCGGCGAGCGCCGGGCCACGGTCACCGCCGTGGTGGGCATTGTGGCCTTTCTGGACGTGCCCCTGGTGTTTCTGTCCGCGCGCATGTGGCGCAGCATCCACCCCTCGATCTTCAAGAGAGAGGGCGGCGGGCTGGAGCCCGAGATGTTGACCACCATGTTCGTCTGTCTGGCGGCCTTTGGTCTGCTGTGGCTGGCGGTGACTGCCTTCCGTGCCCGGCAGCTCGGCCAGGCCGAGCGTCTGGATGCGGTGGCCCGCGCTGCATCGGATGCCTGAGGGCGCAGGCCTGCTAAAGTAAATGAATTCAGTGCCCGTTCCGCCTCCGCTCTGGGGTGGGGTGGGGTATGAGCGCAATCGGCGCGCCGCTACGTGCCACACGCAGCGAACCGCCCGGAGCAACGACGTCCGGCCAGATAATCCGGCTGACGCAAAGGAGAAGACGATGGACTACCAGACCTATTTGCTCGTCGCCAACGTGGCCGTCTGGCTGGGCGTGGGCGGTTATCTGGCCTTTCTGGCCGCGCGTCAGCGCAGGCTGAACACCCGTATCCGTCAAATGGAGCAGCTCTCCAATGGGTAGAAAGCAGAAATTGAAGGCCGAGCGCAAGGCTCAGCAACAGACCGATGGCGTCAAGAAGACCCGCATGCCCGCCTTGTCCGGCGGGGCGAAGCTGGTGCTGCTCATCGCCGTGGCCGGCTTGGCGGCCACGCTGATCTGGTCCGTGGGCTACCGGGCGGAACATCCGTCCATGACCGTGAAGCCGCGGGCGACACAGGCCGATGACCACGGTGACGAGAATCCCATGGCCAACATGGGCATGATCACCGAGCTGATGAAGAAACTGGAGGACAACCCCAAGGACGTGCATACCCTGCACACCCTGGGCGAGCAGTTCATGCGCATGCAGGCCTGGGATCGCGCCGAGGCCCTTCTGTCGCGCGCTCTGGTGGTCGAACCCGGCAATCTCCAGGTTCTCAATCTGCTGGGCATCACCGAGTTCAATCTGAAACGTTTTGAGGACGCCGCCGGAAAGTTCGAGATGATCCTTGAACTGGAACCCGGCAACGTGATGGCCAGCTACAATCTGGGCATCATCTATGGGCATTTCCTGGACGACAAGGTCAAGGCCGCCGAGTATCTGCAGTCGATTCTCGACACCCCTGGGGTGGATGACGACACTCGTGAGCAGGCTGAGGAAGCCCTGAAGGAACTCGATCACTAGTCTTCCACTGGCCGATGGCCCAAAAAGGCCCCGGAGGGATTCCCTCCGGGGCCGTTTCGTTTTGTGGGTGCCAGAGGGTGCTGAGTGAAAATAAACAGGCTTGCCCGCCGGATAGATTAAAGATTTGACATGGGAGTGAGCCTCGTGGCAATTATTTTCACTTGAGATAGCAGATGTCGGTACGGTGGGGCGGGTGGCCTCATCGGCCCGTTTTGGGCAGAACCGATACTCACGGGGGACCGCCCCCTGTCAGATCAACTTTTCGTGGAGGTTTCGAATGAGGAATGGATGGTGGAAAGCCCTGTTGTTGGCCTGCATGATCGCGCTTATCAGCGCCCCCGCATTTGCGAAAACCATTAAAATCGCCTGTGCGTCCCCCTTCACCGGGCCTGCCGCCTCCTACGGCGACAACGTCAAGGCCGGCGTGGAGATGAAGGTTGACGAAATCAACGCCGCCGGTGGCATCAACGGCGCCCAGATCGAAGTTGTCTGGATGGACGAGCTTTGCGATCCCAAGGAAGCCGCCACCGTGGCCACCAAGATCGTCCGTGACGATGAGATTGTCGGCATTGTCGGCCACCTCTGCTCCTCCGCGCACCTGGCCGCCCTGCCCACATACGTGCGCAAGGGTATCGTCGCCATTTCCCCCACCGCCACCAACGTCACCATCTCGGACCTGAACAAGGACCGCGAGAAGCGCGTCTGGTCCTTCCGTGACGTCTACCGTGACGACTACCAGGGCCAGTTCCTGGCCAAGTACGCCAGCAAGGGCCTGGGCCTGAAAAAGGTCGCCGTGTTTTACGAGAACAACGACTACGGCATTGGCCTGAAGGACGCCTTCGTGGGCGAGGCCAAGGCTCTGGGCATGGAAGTCGTGGGCGTCGAGGCCTACGTCAAGGGCACCACCGACTTTACCCCCCAGCTGACCAAGCTGAAGGGCGCCGCCCCCGAGGGCCTCTTCATCTCCGGTTACTACAACGAGGGCGCGCTCATCGCCAGCCAGGCCAAGAAGATCGGTCTGGACGTGATCAAGTTCGGCGCTGACGGTCTGGACAACGCCGACTATATCAATCTCTCCGGCGATGCCTCCGAGAATACCTACCTGACCACTCCGTTCCTGGCTGACGCCGCCAACGACATCGGCAAAAAGTTCATCGTCGATTTCACCAAGCGCTATCAGCGCGATGTTGACTACATGAGCGTCAACGCTTATGACGCCGCAGGCATCCTGCTCCAGGCCATTGAAAAGGCCGGTACCGACCGCACCAAGGTCCGCGATTACATGGCGGGCATGACTACCCCTGAAAAGGGCTACGTTGGTGCCTCCGGGCTGACCTATTTCAATGAGCATGGCGACGCCCAGAAGTCTGCCTTCGTGAAGATGGTCAAGGGTGGCAAATTTGTCACTGCCGACAAGCAGCTCTAAGCAGCTGTCACATCGTTGACTAGCGGAACAGGCTGGGCTTCGACCCAGCCTGTTCTTTATTTATTAATCGGCTCAAGTAGCGTATGAGTCCCGAAATCGGCGTGTGACCCCTCGCCCGCCCAGCCTCGATTATCCCGGAGTATCCTCTTGTTAGACCAACTCCTGCCACAACTCGTGAACGGTCTCACCCTGGGAGTGATCTACGCAATGATCGCCGTCGGCTATACCATGGTCTACGGCGTCATCGAATTGATCAACTTCGCCCATGGCGAGATCTACATGTTTGGCGCATTTTTTTGCGTGATGTTCATCTCCGTTTTCGGAGTGCCCTTCTATCTGGCCATTGTGCTCTCCATGAGCTGCTGCGCCATCATGGGCATTTTGCTGGACATCGTCGCCTACAGGCCGCTGCGCAATGCCCCGCGCCTGGCCGCGCTGATCACGGCCATCGGCATGTCCATCTTTTTGCAGAACCTGGCCATGGTCATCTGGGGCAGCCGTCCTCTGCCGTTCGTGCAGGATGCCGTGCCCGCCTACCTCAACGAGACCGCCTTCAGCATGGGTGAGGTCTACCTGACCTGGCTGCAGGTCTTCATCTTTGCTGTGACCATCGCCATGATGTTCGGGCTGTTCTTCATCATCACCTACACCAAGATCGGCACGGCCATGCGCGCCCTGGCGCAGAACAAGACCGCCGCCGCGCTGATGGGCATCAACGTCAATTTCGTGATTTCGTTCACCTTTGCCCTGGGCTCGGCCTTCGGGGCCATGGCGGGCATCCTGGTCAGCGTTTATTACAACACGTTGTACCCCACCATGGGCTACATGGCGGGGGTCAAGGCCTTTGCCGCCGCTGTCCTGGGCGGAATCGGCTCGGTGCCCGGTGCCATGCTGGGCGGCCTGGTCCTAGGCGTGGCCGAGGCCCTGGGTGCGGGCTACGTCTCGTCCCTGTACCGCGATGGTGTGGCCTACGCGGTGATGATCGCGGTCATCCTCTTCAAACCCTCGGGCCTGCTCGGCAAGTCCGTGGTGGACAAGGCCTAGGAGGACGACATGCAGCGCAAACTCTTCTTCGTGTTCCTCATTGCGGCCCTGGCCTATCCTCTGATGCCGTTGTCCAGCGACTACGTCCTGCACGTCATGACCCTGATCATGGTCTACATGGTGTTGGCCATGGGCTTGAATATCGTGCCTGGCTTCTGCGGTCTGCTGGACTTGGGCTACGTGGGCTTCTTCGGCATCGGGGCCTATACCTCGGGCCTGTTGACCGTGCACTACGGCATGAGCTTCTGGCTCATCGTGCCCCTGGCCGCAGCCAACGGCGCAATGTGGGGCGTGTTGCTCGGTGCGCCCACACTCCGGCTCACCGGCGACTATTTCGCCATCGTCACCTTCGGTTTTTCGGAGCTGGTGGTGCTCTTTTTGACCAACGAAATCTGGTTGACCCGCGGCCCGCTGGGGCTGCCCGGCATCGAGCCAGTGAGCCTGGACCTGAGCTTCCTGAACCCTGACTGGTTTTGGTATTTCGACGGGGAGCCCCCGTACTTCTATCTGGCCATCTTCCTGGTGGCGGCCGTGTACTTCCTCCTGAAACGGGTGGAGGACTCGCGGTTGGGGCGGGCCTGGTTCGCCATCCGCGAGGATCCGATGGCTGCCGCCAGCTGTGGCGTGAACATCCTGAACTACAAGGTCATCGCCTTTGCCATCTCCGCGGCCATCGGTGCCGTGGGCGGCTCGTTCTATGCCCGTTGGTACCTGTTCCTGTCGCCGGACATGTTCAAGTTCTGGGAGTCGTTCCTGGTGCTGTGCATGGTGGTCCTCGGTGGCCTGGGCAACCTGCGTGGCGCGCTCTTCGGTGCTGTGATCATGGTCTCGATGGGTGAGGTGCTGCGTGAGATCCTGCCTGCCCTTGGGTTGCCTCCAGAAGTCCGCTTCCTGGTGTACGGACTGCTCATGGTCCTGATCATGCGCTTCAAGCCTGCGGGCTTCTTCCCGGCCATTGCCTCGAGCGGCAAGACCAACCCGATGCTTGTGGCCCTGGAAAAGCGAATTTGTGAGACTCACGGAGGCGCAAGTGGATCCGATTCTTAAAATTGACTGCGTCACCAAACGCTTCGGCGGCCTGATGGCCCTGGCCGAAGTGGAATACGAGGTTCGTCGCGGCGAGATTCTGGGCCTCATCGGTCCCAATGGCGCCGGCAAGACAACCATGTTCAACTGCATCGCCGGGATCTACGAACCCACGAGTGGACAGGTGGTCTTCAGCCCTGAACCGGGCAAGAACATCGTGACCAACGGTTTCAAGTCCGAGAAGGTCACCAAGCTGGGCATTGCCCGCACCTTCCAGAACATCCGGCTGTTCAACGACTTGACGGTGTTGGACAACGTGCGCCTGGGCTGCCACTGCCGCACCAGTTCCAACTTTTTTGGTGCGGTGCTGCGTTTCGCCGCCCAGCAGCGCGAGGAGCAGAAGATCATCGACTCCTCCATGCACTGGCTGGAATTCGTGGGTCTGGGCAAGAATGCGCTCAGTGACGCCTCCAGCCTGTCCTACGGCAACCAGCGTCGCCTGGAAATCGCCAGGGCACTGGCCACCGAACCCAAGCTGATCATGCTGGACGAGCCCGCCGCGGGCATGAATCCCCAGGAAACCCAGATGCTCATCAAACTCATTCGGGCCATCGTGGCCGAGGGCATCACCGTGGTGCTCATCGAGCACGACATGAAGCTGGTGATGACCATCTGCGAACGGCTGGTGGTGCTGGATCATGGCATCCTCATCGCCGAGGGCAGCCCCAAATCCATTCGCGAAAATCCGATGGTCATTGAGGCCTATCTGGGACGGGGTGCCGCCTGATGCTGAAAGTTGAGAATATCCATACCTACTACGGCAGCATTCATGCCTTGAAAGGGGTGTCCCTTCAGATCAACGAAGGAGAGATCGTGACCTTGATCGGTGCCAATGGTGCCGGCAAGTCCACGACGCTGATGAGCATCTCGGGGGTGACCCGGGCCAAGCAGGGCAGCGTGACCTTCATGGGCCGGGACATCACCAAGGTCTCCACCGATAAAATCGTGGCCATGGGCGTGACCCAGGTCCCCGAAGGGCGTATGATCTTCCCGGTACTGACCGTGGAGGAGAACCTGCTCATGGGCAGTTACCTGCGCAAGGACAAGGACGTGGTGATCAAGGACAAGCGCATGGTCTACGAGCTGTTTCCCGTGCTCTCCGAGCGCCGCAAGCAGCACGGGGGCACGCTTTCCGGCGGAGAGCAGCAGATGCTGGCCATCGGCAGGGCGCTCATGGCACGGCCCAAACTGTTGCTGCTGGATGAGCCGTCGCTGGGGCTGGCGCCCATTGTTGTGGAGAACATTTTTCAGGTCATCAAGAAGATCAACTCGACCGGAACCACCGTGCTGCTCGTGGAGCAGAACGCACAGATGGCTCTGGCCGCTGCCGACAGGGCTTACGTACTCGCCACCGGCGAGGTGATTATGGAGGGGACCTCCCAGGAGCTCCTGAACGACCCTAAGGTGCGCGCAGCGTATCTGGGCGAAGAGTAGAGCACCCCTTCGGGAATATTGTAATCGGCGCATGCGCCAATGGAGAGATTCATGGAGAAGATCGCCCATCGAGGCCTGACCTTCGACGACGTGCTGATGCTTCCTGCCTATTCGGAAGTGTTGCCCGATGCCGTGGACGTGAGCACTTGGCTTGCCCCCGGCCTGAAACTCAACATCCCGCTGATCAGTGCGGCCATGGACACGGTCACCGAGTCCGACATGGCCGTGGCATTGGCGCGCCAGGGCGGAGCCGGTGTGATCCACAAGAACCTGACCATCGCCCAGCAACGTCTGGAAGTGGAAAAGGTCAAGAAATCCGAATCCGGCATGATCCTGGACCCCGTGACCATTGAGCCCGACATGACCGTGGGCCAGGCGCTGGGCGTCATGTCCCAGTATAAGATCTCCGGACTGCCCGTGGTCAAGGGCGACCATCTGGTCGGTATCCTCACCAACCGCGATGTGCGTTTCGTCACTGACCCGGATATCCTGGTGCGCGACGTGATGACAGCCAACAAGCTGGTGACCGTGCCCGTGGGCACCACCCTGGAGCAGGCCAAGGCCTATCTCCATGAAAATCGCATCGAGAAGCTTCTGGTGGTGGAAGAGGGCCGGTTGAAGGGCCTGTTGACCATCAAGGATATTGAAAAGATCAAGAAGTACCCCATGGCCTGCAAGGACGACCACGGTCGCCTGCGCGTGGGCGCGGCCATCGGTGTGGGCGGGGACCGCGACGAGCGTGCCGAGGCCCTGATTCAGGCCGGTGTTGACTTTTTGGTGCTGGATTCGGCCCATGGCCACTCCGCCAATATCCTGCGTTCCGTTGCGGCCGTGAAGAGCGCCTTCCCCCACATCTCGCTGGTGGCGGGCAACGTGGCGACCTACGAGGGGGCCAAGGCCCTGATCGAGGCCGGCGCCGACACCGTGAAAGTGGGCATCGGCCCCGGTTCCATCTGCACCACCCGCGTGGTGGCCGGTGTGGGCGTGCCCCAGATCACCGCCATCATGGAGGCCTCCAGGGCTTGTCGCGAGGCGGATCGCTGCCTGATCGCCGACGGCGGCATCAAATTCTCGGGAGATGTCGTCAAGGCCTTGGCTGCCGGTGCGGATTCGGCCATGATGGGTTCGATGTTCGCCGGTACCGAGGAAAGCCCGGGTGAGACTATTCTCTACCAGGGCCGGACCTATAAGATTTACCGCGGCATGGGCTCCATCGACGCCATGCGCGAGGGCAGCTCGGATCGTTATTTCCAGGAAAAGCAGGCCAGCGAAGACAAGGAAGACATGGCCCGCCAGACCGACAAGCAGCTGTCCGACAGCTCCAAGAAGCTGGTGCCCGAGGGCATCGTGGGCCGCGTGCCCTACAAGGGCTCCGTGGCTGACAGCATTTACCAGCTGGTGGGCGGCCTGCGCTCCGGCATGGGCTACACCGGCTGTCAGACCATCGCCGAGATGAAGGACAAGGTGCAGTTCACCCAGATCTCCATGGCCGGGCTGCGCGAGAGCCATGTGCATGACGTGATCATCACCAAGGAAGCACCGAACTATCGTGTGGATTCCTACTAACAGACGGATTTGGAATCATGAGCAATACCGATAGCGTTGTAATCCTGGACTACGGGTCCCAGTACACCCAGCTGATCGCGCGCCGCGTGCGCGAGGCCGGTGTCTATTCTGAGATTCTGACCTGCGAGGCGTCCCTGGAAGAGATCAAGGCCCGCGACCCCCAGGCCATCATCCTCTCCGGCGGACCGGCCAGCGTGCTGGGCGAGGAGTCCCCGGAACTGCAGCAGGGCGTCCTCGAATTGGGTCTGCCCGTGCTGGGCATCTGCTACGGCATGCAGCTTCTGGCGCATAACCTGGGCGGCAGGATCACCGCCAGCGAGGATCGTGAATACGGCCGAGCCGAGTTGGAGATCGAGTCCTACGGCACCTGCCCTCTGTGGGCGGGCCTCAAGGAACAGGACATGCACAATGTCTGGATGTCCCACGGCGACCATGTGGATGAGTTGCCTGCGGGGTTCAGTGTCATTGCCCGGACCCCTAGCGTGGCCATTGCGGCCATGGCTGACATGTCCAGGAAGATTTACTGTCTTCAGTTCCATCCCGAGGTGGCTCACACCGACGATGGAAGCCTGATCCTGTCCAACTTCCTGTTCAAGGTGGCGGGCCTGTCTCCGGACTGGACCATGAGTTCGTTCGTGGACACCAACGTGGCCCAGTTGCGCGAGAATATCGGCGAGGACGAGCACGTGGTCTGCGGCCTGTCCGGCGGTATCGACTCCACTGTGGTTGCCCTGCTGCTGCACAAGGCCATCGGCAAGCGCCTGACCTGCATCTTCGTGGACAACGGCCTGATGCGCATGAACGAGGGTGAGGAAGTCATCGGGTATCTGCGTCAGCACTTCGACCTGAACCTGATCTGGGTCCAGGCCCAGGAGGAGTTCCTTGGCGAGCTGGCCGGTGTCGAGGACCCCGAGAAGAAGCGCAAGATCATCGGCTACAAGTTCATCGAGATCTTCGACCGCGAGGCCGCCAAGATCGAGAATGTGAGATATCTGGCCCAGGGCACTCTGTACCCGGACGTTATCGAGTCCATCAGCTTCAAGGGCGGCCCCAGCGCGGTCATCAAGAGTCATCACAACGTGGGTGGCCTGCCCGACATCATGAACCTGAAGTTGGTGGAACCGCTGCGCGAACTGTTCAAGGACGAGGTGCGGCGAGTGGCCGTGGAGCTGGGCCTGCCCGATGCCATCATCTGGCGGCACCCCTTCCCCGGTCCAGGCCTGGCCATCCGCATCATCGGCGAGATCACCGAGGAACGGCTGGACATCCTGCGGCGCGCCGACAAGATTGTGCAGACCGAGCTGCATGCCGCAGATTGGTACCGCAAGGTCTGGCAAGGTTTCGCTGTGCTCTTGCCCTTGAAGACCGTCGGGGTTATGGGTGATGCCCGGACGTACGAGAACGTCGTGGCCCTGCGTGTCGTGGATAGTCTCGATGCCATGACTGCGGACTGGACGCGCCTGCCTTCCGAGGTGCTGGCCAGGATGTCCAACCGCATCATCAACGAGGTCAAGGGCGTCAACCGCGTGGTGTTCGATATCTCCTCGAAACCTCCGGGAACGATTGAGTGGGAGTAAGGCACGATCCGTCACGGTCCCCGCTTGGCGGCCGTGACGGTTCAGGTCCCTGGCTTGGCGGGCGGATGGCGATTTGAACCTGGACGGGTTCAGCGCCATGTCGGGAAACGCCGCCGCCGGTCCTCTCCGCGTGATTGCAACAGCTTGGCGACGGGCCACATGGTCCGCCCTGGAAATTCCGCTAACCGAAGGTGAATCATGTTTGGAATCGGCACGATGGAATTGCTCGTCATCTTCGTGGTGGCGTTGCTCGTCATAGGTCCCAGGAAATTGCCGCAGATGGCCCGTTCTTTGGGCAAGGCCTTCGGCGAGTTCAAGCGCGTCACTGCCGACGTAAAACGCACGATCGACACCGAGGTGGATCGGGTCGAGCGTCAGGAACGGACGGTCAAGGCCAAGAGCGAACTGTTGGCTGAGGATACCGCAGCCTTCATGGCCGCCAACCCCGAGTCCGCCGTCGCTGACGCTGACGCGGCCACGACCGTTGACGCCGCCAAGACCGTCGAAGCCGCTGACCCGGCCAAGACTGTCGACGCCAAGGCTTCCTCGGGCGTCTAACCCCTCTCATCCCCTCTCACCACGCGGACGCACATGACCGACGACAAATTGAATCCGGAATTGGAAGAGCCCGAAGACAACGCCTTTGCTGAGATGGACGAGCAGGAGATCGCCGAGCAGAAAGCTGCCGCGGATACCGCTGCTGAAGACGCCGCCGATGCCTCTGCCGACTCCGAGGACGAGGAAGATGGCGAGCAGCGTGAGATGGGTCTCCTCGATCATCTGGACGAGTTGCGCATTCGCGTCTCCCGGGCGGCCATTGCCTTCATCCTCGGCACCGTTGCCTGCTACGCCTTTGCAGAGCAGATCTTCGGCTATCTGGTCATCCCCCTGAAGAGTGTGCTGGGCGAGACCGAGCAGTTGATCTACACCGGTTTGGCAGAAGGGTTCATCACCTACATCAAGCTGGCGTCCATTGCCGGTATCTTCATCATGAGCCCGTACATCTTCTACCAGTTCTGGGCCTTCGTGGCCCCGGGACTGTACAAGGAGGAGCGGCGCTGGGTGGTCCCCCTTGCGCTCTGTTCGGCGTTCTTTTTCGTGGGTGGCGCGTGCTTTGGCTATTTCCAGGTCTTTCCCATCGCCTTTAAGTTCTTCGCCGGATTCGAGAACGAGCATATCAGGCTCTTGCCCTCGGTGAAGGAGTATCTGGCCCTGGCCATCAAGCTGCTGTTCGCCTTTGGACTGTCCTTTGAACTGCCGTTGGTGATCTTTTTCCTGGCGCGATTGGGGATCGTTGACGCCAAGGGGCTGCGTGGTAAACGCAAATACGCCATCCTTGTGGCCTTTATCGTTTCCGCCATGCTGACTCCGCCGGACCCGTTCTCCCAGCTCATGATGGCCGTACCGCTGCTCATCCTCTACGAGGTTGGCATCTTGGGCGCGCATTTCTTCGGCAAGAAGAAGCCTGTCCCGGAGGCTGAATCCACAGAGGAAGACGCCTAGGCAGATGAAATGATTCACAACGGCCGCGCCTTGCGCGGCCGTTGTTTTTGACGAGGCTGAAAAAAACGTGCATCTTTCCTCGTTCGTGATAAAATTTAAATCCATTGACCCGACGGGAGTGTCGACATGAGCACCCGAACCGCCCGCATCAAGCGGGCTACCAAAGAGACCGATATCGCGGTGGAGCTGAACCTGGACGGCTCGGGCAAGACCGAGATCGTTACGGGCATGGGCTTTGCCGACCACATGCTGACCTTGATGGCCTTCTGGGCTGGCATGGACCTCACGCTGGCCTGTGCGGGTGATCTTGAGATCGACGCCCACCACAGCCTGGAGGACATCGGTCTAACCTTGGGCCAGGCCATGGCCGAGGCCCTGGGCGACAAGGCCGGGATTGGCCGTGTGGGCCATGCCAAGGTGCCCATGGACGAAGCCCTGACCGAGGTCTGCATCGATATCTCCGGCAGGCCCTACCTCGTGTATGAGGATGGGCCGGTTCCGGCGTTGATCGCGGGCGAGGAGAAGGACGTCTGGCGTGAGTTCTTCAAGTCCGTGGCGCAACGCGCCGGGATGAATCTGCACGTGAATTTCCTTTACGGACGCAATGGCCATCACCTGCTGGAAAGCGCATTCAAGGGCTTTGGCCTTGCGCTGAGGCAGGCCATGGCCCTGGGTCGCGAAGGCGTGCTGAGCACAAAGGGGAGCCTGGACTGATGACCGAATTTCGCCGCTTTGCCGTGGTCGCCCTTGTGGCGGTGTGTGCCTTGTTCGTGCTGGCCTCGTGCCAGCGGCCAACCACCGTGGTGGAGGGCCCCCAAGGGAGCTTGGCCGTGGCCGGGTTCTTCCAGCCACAGTCGTCCCGGGAACTGATGGCGGGCTATCTGCCTGAGGACCCCTTGCCTGTCCCGAATAAAATTTTGGGCGAGCTGGATGCGGCCTTGTCTGCAGCCCTGGCCAGTGGCGACGCGCAGACCTGGATCAGGCCTCCCAGGGTGGATCACTGCCGGGCGCAGCTTCTGGAACGCTCGGAAGGCAAGCCTGGCGCCGCGTTCAAGCATTGGCTGGAAGTGGCCAAATGCGTGGAAGTGGACTGGTTGCTGGTGCCGCAGGTGACCTACTGGCGTGAGCGCGATGGTTCCGATATCTCGGTGCGCGATGCCGCTTCCGTGACCATGGATCTGTTCCTGATCAGCGTGGCGGACGAGTCCATCGTGCGGCGCTTTCATTTTGAGGAGACGCAACTCTCCCTGACTGAGAATATTCTCGACGCCGGTAAGTTCGTACGCCGGGGTGGAAAGTGGATAACGGCCCTGGAGCTGGCCCGTGAGGGTCTGAAGCGTGGGGTGAAGGAGTTTGGCCTGTGATTGTTTTTCCCGCCGTTGATATCAAGGACGGCCAGTGTGTGCGCCTGAAACAGGGACTTGCCGACCAGGTGACCGTCTTCGCCGATGACCCGGCGGAAATGGCTTTGCACTGGGCCGGGCTGGGCGCGCAATACCTGCATGTGGTTGATCTGGATGGCGCGTTTTCAGGCCGTCCGGCCAATTTCGACCTGATTCGCCAAATCTGCTTTGAGATCGGGATCCCCGTCCAATTGGGCGGGGGCATCCGCGATCTGCACACCGCCCAAGCCTATATCGAGGCCGGTGTGACCAGGCTGATCATTGGCACCATGGCCCTGGATGATCCCGAGCAGTTCGGCCTGTTGTGCAAGGAATTTCCTGGCAGGATCGGCGTGTCTCTGGATGCCGTGGACGGCAAACTGATGACCAAGGGTTGGGTTGAAGACTCCGGCCAGACCGTGTTTGATGTGCTGCCTCGTCTGGAAGAACAAGGCGCGGCGTTCATCATCTACACGGACATCAGCCGCGACGGCATGGAGACCGGCGTGAATGTCGCCGCTCTGGAGAAGCTGTGCGAGGCCACCTCCATTCCGGTCATCGCCGCGGGCGGCGTGACCAACATGGGTGACATCAGGGCCCTGTATCCCCTGGCGGCCAAGGGCCTGGAAGGGGCCATCACCGGCCGCGCCATCTACACCGGGACCCTGAGCCTGACCGAGGCTAATGACTGGTTGGTGGAGCAGGGCTAATTGTAAAACGCTGAAAAACAGCCATCTGCATTGTCTCTTCGGAAAACTCAAAATCTTACGTATCTGGAATACGCTGCGATTTTGAGTTTTCCTTGATCCTCGCACCTGACTATTTTTGAGCGTTTTTCAGGGAATCTTCATTCCAATGATAAGGAGATGATCATGAAGAAGCTTGAAATCAACGGCATGAGCTGCGGGAACTGCTGCGCATCGGTCTTTGCGGCCCTGGACAAGATCGAGGGAGTGAGAAATATCGGCGTCAGCCTGGAAGAAAAGTGTGTGACTTTCAAGGCCGATGACTCCGTGACCGAGGAGCAGCTGAAGGCCGCCGTCACGGCCATTGGCTTCGAGGTCGGGGCGCTCACCGAAGACTAGGTCGAGCAGCGGGGCGCTGCCTCGAACCCTGACAAAGAGGATCATCCTCTTTGTCATTCTGATTTTATACCGCCCCTTTTCGGGGGCGGTTTTTTTTGGTCACTAGCCACAGGCTGTCCGCTTTGGGTGTGAGCGACGATTGTTCGCCTCCGGCGGGGCCAAGGGGACCGAGGGGGGCGGGAAATTTCGACCTACGGTTCTCATTTCCATGCCCCCCTGTGGCCCCTTTGGAACCCCCTCACCCCCCGAGAATTTAAGCCGTGCCATGGTCATAACGTCTAGATCACAAACTGTTTGTCCGAGACGGGCGGGGAATAGGCAAAGACAAAGCGTTACGGCATGAACAATCAAAACTGGAATAGAGCAAGCTCGGTACCTCACGTAATTGCATCTCCTCGTATTTGGGGGTGATGGGATTCCAAAGGGAGCTCTGGGGGGCATTGGAAAGCCCAAGCCGAAGGCTGGATTTCACTGCCACCCTCGGTCCCTTTGGTCTCGTTGGAGGCGAATAGGAATGGTCGCATTTAGCACGAAATCATTGAACTTTTGGTGTGCTGGCTACCTCACAGAGGCAGAAATGTGGTGATGGACATGATTCTGTCTAGGCTTGAGCGAGGATTGGCACAAAAAAGCCCGCCCTGCCAAAGGCGGGGCGGGTTTGGCCCTCTACTTCTCTTTTAGCCTGCAACCAGCGGTGCGGAGAGATCTCTGTTGGCTTCCAGGTAGTCCCAGGCGATCTGCGGCAGGGTGGCTCGCTTTTCAGGCGGGATGTCGGGACCCTGATGGTCAAATTCCGAGATGGCCTTGCGGAAGGCCGGGGACATGAATCGCAGGATGTTCAGGGCCACCAATCCCGCGCTGGGGTCCAGGGAGCCGTTGTTGATCTTGGCGTCCAAAAAGCGGCAGACCGCAAAGAACGACTCCAGCCGCCGCCGGGGGGACAGGATGCCGATGCCGGGCATGGCGTCCAGGGCTTCCCCCGACACCCCAAGGGCGGCGTCAAAGCAGTCGTGGATATCGAACTCAAGGTCCGCAGTGATCTTGTCGTGCTCGTAGAGCCAGGCGATGAAGGTTTCCTTGGAGATCATGATTGGCCTCCGGCTGTCATAATTTTCCTTTATGATAATATACATGAAAAATCCGTGCCGGGCAACGCAGCGTACGAAAAAAATGGCGACTCCCTAGGGGAATCGCCATTCATCTAGTCTGTTGCCGAAGGATCGTCAGGGTGTCCATAATCCCCTGTCCCTGAGCCGGGCCACAAGGTCCAGGGCCACCGCGGTGCGGTTGAAGGGCGGCATCAGGTAGATGCCTGCGAAGTTGTCCCAGGCGTATTCGATCAGTTCCCAGGCAATGTCCGCACCCATTGTCGCGCCATTGTCCCCGGCGGCGTGCATCCTGGCCCGGATGTCGTCGGGGATGGAGATGCCCGGGAATTCGTTGTGCAGGAACTCGGCGTTGCGCGCGCTGGCCAGGGGCATCACGCCCAGGTAAATGGGCACGTCGATGTGTGCGGTCAGGCCCAGGACCTCGTCCACCTTTTCGCGGGTGTACACGGGCTGGGTCAGGAAATAGCGTGCCCCGCACTGGATCTTGCGCTCTATGCGCCGCACTTGTAGCGCCGGGTTGCGGGTGTTGGGGTTGAAGGCCGCGCCGATGGCGAAGTTCGAGCGCATGCCCATGGGGTCGCCGTGGCTGTTCTGGCCCTGATTGAAGCGCGCGAGCAGTTCGATCAGCTCGAAGGAACGCAGATCGAACACGCCTTTGATGACGTCGGCGGCCCCAGCGGGGGGCGGGTCGCCGGTCACGGCCAGTACGTTTTGCAGCCCCTGGGCGGCCAGGCCCATGATTGTGGACTGCATGCCCACCAGGTTGCGGTCGCGCCCGGTCAGGTGCACCAGCACCTCGGCCCCGGTGCGGCGGCGGATCATGCCCGCCAGGGCGACGTTGGACAGGCGCGGCACGGCCAGGGGATTCTCGGCCACGGTGATGGCGTCCACACCCGCATTGGCCAAGGCCTCGGCCCCCTTGAGGGTGGGCGCGATGTCCAGATGCTTGGGCGGATCCAGCTCCACGAGGACCATCTTCTTCACGCCCAGCTTGCGCGAGAATTCGCTGGGCGGCAGCTCGGGCGCAGGTTCGGCTTGCGCATCGGGGGCGGCGGTTTGGACAGCCTGCAAGGGCGCGGAGGCGTTGCGCTCGTTCAGCAGCTTGCGCAGGGCCGCGATGTGCGCGGGGCCGGTGCCGCAGCAGCCGCCCACCAGCCGCGCGCCCAGGCCCACGCAGCGCATGACCGCGGTGGCGAAGTATTCCGGCGAGCTGTTGTACAGCAGGCGGTCGCCGCTCTGTTCGGGAAAGCCCGCGTTGGGCATCACGGACAGCGGCCTGTGCTGCGTCCCGGCGCGGCGCAGGACACCCAGCGCGCCCTGCGGCCCCAGACCGCAGTTGATGCCCACCACGTCGGCCCCGGCCCGGATCATGGCCGCAAAGCTTTCCTGCGGGCTCTGGCCGGACAGAGAACCGCCCTGGCCGGTGAAGACCAGTTGGGTGATGACGGGCAGCTTCGTGGCCTCTTTGGCGGCGGCCAGGGCCAGCAGCAGCGTCTCCAGCCGGGGGAAGGTCTCTAGGATCAGGACGTCGGCCCCGCCCTCGGCCAGGGCTTGGGCCTGCTCGGCGTAGACTTGGGCCACGCGCTCCTCGGGCAGGGGCTCCTCCAGGCGGCCCAGGGGTCCCATGGACCCCGCCACCCAAGCCAGGCTGCCTGCGGTTTGCGCTGCCCTGCGGGCCAGTTCCGCACCCCGCAGATTCAGTTCGCGCACCCTGTGCGCCAGACCAAAGCCTTCCAATTTGACGGCGTTGGCTCCGAAGGTGTTGGTCTCCAGGACTTCGGCCCCGGCGGTCAGGTATTCGGCGTGGACCTCGCTGACCAGGGCGGGGTTGTCCAGGTTCAACAGATCGAAGCAGGACGCGGGGTCCGCGCCCTTGTCAAAGAGCCGCGAGCCCATGGCTCCGTCGGCCAGGACCACGCGTCGGGTGAGTTCATGCATCAGGTCGTTTCGCATCCGGGTTGTGTACCTTTTTCGCGCCCGGGAGCAAAGACCTCGGAGCCTTGCCCATAAAAAAAGGCCACCTCGGAGGGGGTGGCCTTTTGATTGTTCAGTGCCCCGTGCTCAGGGCTTCGGGTCAGGCCCGTCCGAGTCGTCCAGATATTCATCCAGGCAATTCTCGTAGAACTCGAAGGTGCGGCGCAGGCCCTCGTCCGTGCTGATGGCCGGGGTCCAGCCCAGGGCGTTTCTGATCTTGGTGCCGTCCCCATAGAAGTCGCCGATGTCGATCTTTTTTTTCTCCTCGGGCCAGGGCACCAGCTTATAGGAGCCGCGCCCGGAGATGGAGACCATCTTGTGCACCAGGTCCTTCAGGGAGATGGGCGTGTCGCCTGCGAGGTTATAGACCTCGCCCACGGCCTCGTCCTTCTCGCCCGCCAGCAGCAGCGCCTGGACCACGTCGTCCACGTAGTTCAGGTCGCGGCGCTGGGAGCCGTCACCATAGAGCTGGATCTCTTTGTTCTGCATCACCAGCCTGATGAACCAGCCGATGAACCCCTGGCGGTTGTGCTTCAACAGCTGGCGCGGGCCGTAGGTGTTGGTCAGGCGCAGCACCGTGGCCGGGATGCCGTACACCTTGTGATACAGCAGATGGTACCACTCGCCCGCGATGCAGTTGATGCCGTTGATGTCCACCGGGTCCAGGGGGTGCTTCTCGTCCACGGGCATGTACTGCGGCTTGCCGTAGATCTGGCGCGTGCTGGACAGCACGATGCGCGCCTCGCGGTTGTTATGGCGGCAGGCCTCCAGCACGCCCAGTTGGGCCTTGGCGTTGATCTCCAGGTCCGTGAATGGGTCGCGCATGGAGTCGATGTGGCTGACCTGCCCGGCGAGGTTGAAGATCACCTCCTTGCCGCGCACCAGATAGCGCGTGGCCACCTGGTCGCGCACGTCCGAGATGTTCAGCCGGATGTCGTCGATCACGGGGGCGATGTTGTGCATGTTGCCGCCGTACTCGTCGATCATGGAATCGACAACGGTGACATCGGCCCCCTCGGCCACCAGCCGGATGGCGAGGTTGGAGCCGATGAAGCCGCAGCCGCCGGTGATCAGAACCTTTTTACCCTGGTAGAAGCTCATGTTCGCCTCCGGGTTAATCCTTTCCGGGCAGGAGCAGATTCAGCAGCACGCCGGTGACGCCCGCCAGACCGATGCCGCCCAGGCTGAATTCCGCAGTGCCGAAGCTCATGCCGCCGATGCCGAAGACCAGGATGATGGCCACGATGGACAGGTTGCGGGGTTCCATCAGATCCTTGCCCGCCCTGACCAGGGAGTTCAGGCCCACCACGGTGATGGCGCCGAACAGCAGGACCATGATGCCGCCCATGACGGGTGTCGGTACGCTGGACAGCACGGCGCCCAGCTTGCCCACAAAGGCCAGCAGAATGGCGGTGATGGCGGCCCAGGTCATGATGCCGGGGTTGAAGACCTTGGTCAGCGCCACGGCGCCGGTGACCTCGGAATAGGTGGTGTTCGGGGGGCCACCAAGGCACGAGGCCAGGGTGGTGGCCAGACCGTCACCCAGCAGGGTGCGGTGGATGCCGGGGGACTTCAGGTAGTCCTTGCCGGTGACGGAGCCGATGGCCAGCACGTCGCCGAAGTGCTCGATGGCCGGGGCGATGGCCACGGGCACGATGAAGGCCACGGCCCTCCAGTTCCACTCGGGGAACACGAAGCTGGGCATGGCCAGCCATGCGGCGGCGGTGACCTTGCTGAAATTGACGAGATGCTCGCCCGCGTAGCTGGTCATCAGGGCGATGCCCGAGGCCTCCTGGGCTGCGCGCTCGGCATTGAACTCGGCCAGGGCCGAGGCCGTGTAGCCGCTCATGTCGAAGATCAGGCAGAGGATGTAGCCCGCAATGATGCCGCACAGGATGGGGATCAGGCGCAAGAAGCGGCTGCCCAGAAGCGACACGGTCACGGTCACGCTTAGGGCGACCATGGAGATCCACAGGGCCGCCTTGGGGGCGACCAGAATCAGCGAACCGTCACCGGACTTGCCCACGGCCATGAACACGGCCACCTTGGCCAGGATCAGGCCGATGACCATGATCACCGGTCCGGTGACGATGGGCGGCAGGATCTTGTGCAGCACGGCCGAACCCTTGATCTTGATCAGCGCGGCCAGCAGCATGTAGAACAGACCCGCGGCGGCCAGTCCGCTCATGGTGGCGGGGATGCCCCACTGCTGCACGCCATAGATGATGGGGGCGATGAAGGCGAACGACGAGGCCAGGAACACTGGGACCTGGCGCTTGGTCACCGCCTGGAAGAGCAGGGTGCCCGCTCCCGCAGTAAACAGGGCCACGTTGGGGTCCAGCCCCGTCAGAAGCGGGACCAGGACCAGCGCGCCAAAGGCCACGAACAGCATCTGTGCGCCGAGCAAACTGTCTTTCAAGCGAAAGGAATAGTCGGTTGCTGCCATCGTCATCTCCTTGTCTGTCTCGTTCGGACTTCAAAAAAAAGCGGGGCAAAGCCCCGCCGGGTAGCTACTTGGTTCCGAAGATCTTGTCGCCCGCATCGCCCAGGCCGGGCAGGATGTATCCCACCTCGTTCAGGCGTTCGTCCACGCTGGCCACGTAGACATCCACGTCGGGGTGTTCCCTTTCCAGGCGTTCGAGGCCCTCGGGGGCGGCCACCAGGAACAGCCCGCGGATTTTTTTGCAGCCCGCGTCCTTCAGGAGCTGGATGGTGGCCATCAGTGTTCCGCCGGTGGCCAGCATGGGATCGAGGATCAGCGCCATGCGGTTCTCGATGTTCTTGGCCAGCTTCACGTAGTACTCAACGGGCTGCAGGGTCTCCTCGTTGCGGTAGAATCCGACCACGCTGGTCTTGGCCCCGGGGATCATGTCCAGCACACCGTCGATCATGCCCAGACCGGCCCGCAGGATGGGCACTACGGTCAGGGTCTTGCCCCGGATGTTGTCCACCTCCACGTCGCCGGCCCAGCCCCGGATGGTGATCCTCTCGGTGCCGAGATCCTTGGTGGCCTCGTAGGTCAGCAGGCGGGCGATCTCGTTGGAGAGCTGGCGGAAGTCCTTGGTGGACAGACCGTCCTGACGCAGCAGGCCAAGCTTGTGCCTGACCAGGGGATGGTCTACAACATGGATGGGCATGTTAACTCCTTATATAATTCAGGGGATTGATATGTATTCAAATCCCCTTGCGGATACCCGGAACTCCTGCGTCGGGTCAAGTCCCCCGGCCCGCCGGGAAATGCCCTTTGTTAGGCTGACCACTCGGTGTCATTGAAGAATTTTTTGTGACTTTTTTTTTCGGGAAAGGCTCGATCCGCCGCCGCGCGGTCTTTGCCCCGCGACACGCCTGGAGGGAGAGATGGGAAAAACAAGGAATGGACTGGTCCTGGTGATTCTGTGCGTTCTGTGCGTCTCAGGGCTGGCCTTGTTCTCGGCCCCCATAGCCGACGGAGCCGAGGCCGTGGCCAATGACGGGGCGGCTCTGGTCATGAACAGCTGCACCCTGTGCCACGACACGCAACGCGTGTGCAAGGCCCTGGGCAACAAGGGCAAGGATGGCTGGGACATCACCGTGACCAAGATGATCTTCAAGGGCGCGCCCGTGGATCACGAGCAGAAGCAGGTCATTGTGGACTGGCTGTGGAATCTGCCCGCAGGCAGCCCCCCGGTGTGCCCCAAAGAAAAATAGGCCGGTAGGAGGGCTTGAACATGTCGCCTGTTATCGTCTACATGACCGCAGCGGATGCGGATGAAGCCGGGCGCATTGGGCGTGAACTCGTCCGCCGCCGTCTGGCGGCCTGCGTGAACATCCTGGGCCCCATCCACAGTCTGTATTGGTGGGAGGGCAGGATCGCCGAGGACGGCGAGACGGCCTTCATCGCCAAGACCTGGGCCGACCGCCTGGACGAGTTGATCCTCGTGGTCCGGGAACTGCATTCCTATGACGAACCCTGTGTGTTGGCCCTGCCCGTGGCGGGCGGCAGCCAGACATTTATCGACTGGATACGGGGCGAGACCCGCCCCGATGACCTTGCCTGAGTATTCAAAGGAGATTTGATGAAGATCTACGTTTCCGGCTCCCTGGCCTTTGACCGGATTATGAGCTTTCCCGGCAAGTTTGCGGACCATATCCTGGCCGACAAGATTCACATCCTGAACGTCTGTTTCGTGGGCAACGGCCTGACCGAGCGTTTCGGCGGCACTGCGGGCAACATCGCCTATAGCCTGGCGTTGCTCGGCGAAAAGCCGGTGATCCTGTCTTCCGCGGGCTGGGATTTCGATCATTACCACAAACGGCTGATGGATCTGGGGCTGCCCATGGAAGGGGTGCACATGGTCAGTGGCGAACTGACCGCCAACTGCCACATCACCACCGACATGTCCGATAACCAGATCACCTGCTTCAACCCCGGGGCCATGAACGAGCAGTGCCGCTACGAGTTCAACGGCGTGAACGTGGCCGAGGACTTGGCCATCGTCTCCCCCGGCAACCTGGTCGACATGATCGAACTGCCCCGCAAGTACAAGCAGATGGGCCTGAAATACATCTTCGACCCCGGGCAGAACATCACCGCCCTGGCGGGTAAGGACATGGCCGAGAGCATTGACGGTTCCTGGGCCCTGATTTCCAACGACTACGAGTTGGAGATGATCATGAAGGCCACCGGCCTGTCCCGTGAACAGATTCAGGCCAAGACCAAGAACCTGATCACCACCCTCGGCGAAAAGGGCTCCATGGTGTATGCTGAGGACGGAACGGTGACCGAGGTGCCCACGGCCAAGCTGGACGCCGTGGTCGATCCCACGGGTGCGGGAGATGCATACCGCGCGGGTCTGCTCAAGGGCTTGTCCCTGGGGCTGCCCTTGGCCAAGGCCGCCTTCGTGGGTTCGGCCTGCGCCAAGTGGAGCGTGGAGCGGCTTGGCACCCAGGAGCATCATTTCAGTCAGGACGAGTTTTGGAAGGCCTATGAGGACAATTTCGGCCTTCGCCCGTAGCAAACCGTTGAAAAGCGCACGGTTGCAGCGTTGCGGAAATCGATTGAACCCTCACGTACGGGGTGTACGCTTCGGCCTCAATTGATTTCCGCGCCTTGCCCCCGCACACTTTTGAACGGTTTGCGGACAGGAGGGGCGAACGGCTTGGTGAGAAAGGCTGTTCGACAGCGCCTGCGGCAAGGTGTTCGGTCGATCGCCGGAGCGCCCTGGAGGTTGCCCATGATCGAGATGACGCGTGAACAGATCGAGCGCTATCTGCAAGAGGCGCTGGGTGGGGATGTTCGGCTCGTTGCTGCCGGGGACATCGGCTCCCTGGATGAGCAGGGCATCAAGGACTTTGGCTACGGCAAGCCGCTCTTGGTGCGCTGGGAACGCAACGGCGAGCCCGGCGAGGCCGTGATCTCCGCCATGCGCGGAGACAAATACGGCCACCAGGATTACTGGGACCGGGCCCGGATTTTGCTCTTCCAGTACGAGACTTCGGCCCGCCTGCCCAAGCATGTGCGCCCGCTGGGCGCGGGCTACGTGGATACCGAGGGCCGGATGATCCCCCTAGGCGAGATCGGCGAGTTCTTCATCGTCAACGAGAAGCTTGAAGGCAGCGACTACTTCCTGGAGTTGGAGCGCATCCGCAAGGACGGCCTCTGCCCGCAGGACCTGGAGCTGGCCCGGGGATTCGCCCGCTGGCTGGCCGAGATCCATGCCGTGAAGCATGACGAGCCGGACCGTTACGAGCGCCGCATCCGCAATTTGATCGGCGATTGCGAATGTATCTACGGCATCATCGACGGCTACCCCAGGCCCTATGCCATGTTCAGCCCCGAGCGCTTCCAGGCCCTGGAAAAGCGGTTGGTGGACTGGCGCTGGAAACTCAAGGGCTATGATCGCCGTCTGGCCGAGGTGCATGGTGATTTCCATCCCTGGAACGTCCTGGTGCGCCGGGAAGGGACCGGGGCCTTTGATTTCAGCGTACTGGACCGCAGCCGGGGCGTGTGGGGCGAACCCGCGGACGACGTGGCCACCATGAGCATGAACTACCTGCTCTACGGACTGCTGGACGGCAATACGCGCTTGGAAGGACCGTTTCTCGAACTCTACATGACGTTCTGGGAGACCTATCTTGAGGCCACCGGCGACCGGGAAATGCTCGAAGTCATCGCCCCGTTCTATGTCTTTCGGGGGCTTGTGGTCGCCTCGCCCGAGTGGTACCCCCGCCTGACGCCAGAGGTGCGTACGGCCCTGTTTTCGCTGGTGGAAAAGGTTCTTGCTGACGAGCGCTTTGATTACGCCAACATCAACCGCTACCTGAGGTGAGCCATGGCTGATTCCACGCGGCAGGGTTGGGCCATCTGGGTGGTGGGCCTGCCTGGCTCGGGCAAGTCCAATCTGGCCCGGGCCGTGGCCGAGGAGTTTGGCTCCCGGGGTGAAGAGGTGGTCTGGTTGCAGATGGACGCACGGCGTAAGGTCTATTTCCCTACGCCCACCTACAGTAGCGATGAGCGCGAAGAGGCCTACCGCCTGTTCGCACAGGAGGCCGCCGGGCTGACCCGTTCCGGGGTCAATGTGGTCATGGACGGGGCCGCCTACAAGGTGGCCTTTCGGGAGTACGCCCGCAGCCTGATCCCACGCTTTGCCGAGGTGCATGTGATCTGCACCCTGGAGAACGCCATGCAGCGCGAGGGCAAGCGTCCCGAGGGACTGGTCATGGCCGGGCTGTATGCCAAGGCCCTGGAGCGCAAGCGCAGCGGCAAACAATTTCCAGGACTCGGCGAGGTCATCGGGGTGGATGTGCCCTTCGAGGAGAACCCCGCCGCCGAATTCGCCATTTGCAACGACGAGATCCCCAAACAGGAGACGCGCAGGCGCACCCTCGACTTCCTCACGCAGTGGTTGAGCCGGGGTGCCGTGCCCGATGGACAATAGATGACCCAAGACAACAAGACGTTCCACATCACGACCTTCGGCTGCCAGATGAATGTCCATGACTCCGATTGGCTGGCCCGGGCGCTCATGGCGCGCGGCTGGCGCGCGGCCCCGGAGGACGAGGCCACGGCCCTGATCATCAACACCTGCAGCGTGCGCGACAAGCCAGAGCAGAAGGTCTACAGCCTGGTGGGCAGGCTGGAGCACTATTGCCGCAAGGACAGCTCTAAGTTCGTGGCCGTGGGCGGCTGCGTGGCCCAGCAGGTGGGCCAGGGCTTTTTCGAGCGTTCGGACCACGTGCGCCTGGTGTTCGGCACGGACCAGACCGGGCAGGTGCCCGAGAGCCTGGACAGGCTGTACCGCGGCGAGACCCAGCGGCTGGCCATGCTGGACTTCGAGGAAGGCTTTAAGCTGCGCAAATTCCACCTGCCCGAGGACGGTCCCGTGTCACATCTGCCTGGGCAGGCCTTCGTGAATATCATGCAGGGCTGCGACAACTTTTGCGCCTATTGCATCGTGCCCTACGTGCGCGGGCGGCAGAAGTCCCGCTCCAGCGAGGACGTCCTGTCCGAGGTTCGGGCTCTGGCCGGGCATGGCGTGCGCGAGTTGACCCTGCTGGGGCAGAACGTGAATAGCTTCGGCCTGGACAAACAGGGGGACGGCACGAGCTTCGCCCAGCTGCTGTTCAGGGTGGCCGAGGTGCCGGGGATCCGACGCTTGAGGTTCACCACCTCGCATCCCAAGGATCTGGCCCCGGAAGTCATCAATGCCTTCGGCGAACTGTCCAATCTTTGTCCGACCCTGCATTTGCCCATGCAGGCTGGTTCGGATAGGATACTGAGTGCCATGGGGCGCGGGTACGACATGACCCGTTACCTGGGGTTGGTGGACGCCCTGCGTGGGGTGCGACCCGGGATGACCCTGACCACGGATCTGATCGTGGGCTTCCCCGGCGAGACCGAAGACGATTTTCTTGAGACGCTGGAGGCCGTCCGCCACGTGGGTTTTGAATCAAGCTTTTCGTTCATCTACTCGGACCGTCCTGGAACCCGCTCGGTGCGCATGACGCCCAAGGTCGATCGGGACGTGGCCCAGGAGCGCCTGCTCCGGCTTCAGGCCTTGCAGGACGAACTGACCGCCGCGGCGCTTCAGACCCAGGTCGGGACCGAGTCCGAGGTGCTTCTTGAGTCCCCAAGCAAGAAGCAGGACGGCGGGGATGTTATGTTTTGGCGAGGGCGCGATGCCTGCGGCCGTGTGGTGAACATCCCCCTGCCCGCGGACGGCGGTGATCTCGCGGGCCAACTGCTCGCGGTGCGCATCCAGACCGCGAAGAAACATTCCCTCGTGGGAGAGGCGGTTGGAAAGCCATGGTAGAAATGAAGGTGCACGGACTGGCCCTGGACGAGAAATCCCAGGTTCCGGTGCTGGTCCTCAAGGACTTGAGCGAGGAACAGACCTTGCCCATCTGGATCGGCGCCATGGAGGCCATGGCCATCTCCCTGGTGCTCAACGACGTCTCCCTGCCCCGGCCCATGACCCACGACCTGCTGCTGAACATGGCCGAGGGCGTGGGCGGCAAGGTCTCCCTGGTGGAGATCGTGCGCCTGGAGGGGGGCACGTACTATGCCGAGGTCGAAGTGGATCTGAGTGGGGACAAGCGGCGCATCGATTCGCGGCCTTCGGATGCCGTGGCCCTGGCCCTGCGGGCCAAGTGCCCTATCTTCGTGGCCGACGAGGTGCTGGCCGAAGCGGCGCGCGAGTCCGCGGAGTCCAAGCCCGTACTCAAGACCAGGGAAGCCAGCAAGTGGAACGACCTGCTGGAGCATTTTTCCGAGGATGACAGCAAATACAAGATGTGATCTGAAGACACTGTCCTTGCCGGTCATGAGCGATGGGCCGGGGCAATGGTGCAATTTTTAAAGGGCGGGGGTTCCCGCGCTGGTGGTACCTCTATGATCGATCTGCACACCCACACCCTCTTCAGCGACGGGGAACTGATTCCCGCCGAACTCGCCCGTCGCGCCAAGGTCGCCGGATACGAGGCCCTGGCCATGACCGATCACGTGGACCACAGCAATATCGAGCACATCATCACGAGCATCCGCAAGGTGACCTGCCGTTATTCACCCTACATGGGGGTGGACCTGTTCTGTGGCGTGGAGATCACTCACGTGCCCCCGGGGCTGATTCCGGAGCTGGTGACCCAGGCCCGTGGTCTGGGCGCGCAGATCGTGGTGGTGCATGGCGAGACTCCGGTGGAACCCGTGGCCCGGGGCACCAACCTGGCCGCCATCGTGGGCGGGGCGGACATCCTGGCCCATCCCGGTTTCATCACCGAGGAGGAAACTCTGCTGGCCGTTGAAAAGGGCGTGGCCCTGGAAATCACCACCCGTAGGGGGCACAGCATGGCCAACGGCCATGTGGCGAACATGGCCAAACGTTTCGGTGCCAAGCTGATCATCAACAACGACGCCCATGCCCCCGGCGATCTGGTGTCCTCCGAGCTGCGAAAGCGCGCGGGGCTTGGCGCGGGCCTGACCGCGGAAGAGTATTACGTGGTCGAGGCCAACTCCCGCGAGCTGCTCCAGAAGCTCATCGGCACCTGCTAGGGGGCGGGCGCTCCACCAAGGGGACGCGGCCATGAGTGAACCCTGGCTCCCGGCGTGCCGACAGGCCGCCAAGCTGCTGCGCGAAGCCCACCGGGCCGTTGCCTTTACCGGCGCCGGTATCTCCGTGCCCAGCGGCATCCCTGATTTCCGTAGCCCAGGGGGGCTGTGGTCGCGTTACGACCCCGTGGCCGTGGCCAGTGCCCAGAGCCTGGAGAGCAACCCCGCCGGGGTCTGGGAATTTCTGGTGGACACGGCCAGAATCTTTCATCCGGCCCAACCCAACCCGGCGCATACTGCCCTGGCCGATCTGGAAGGCCAGGGGGTGTTGGCAGGGATCATCACCCAGAATATCGACGGATTGCACCAGCGGGCGGGTTCCAAGACCGTGGTGGAGTATCACGGCGGCTGGGACAGCTGGTCTTGCCGCCGCTGTGGCAAGGGCTGGGACCACAGCCTCGCCCATGAGTTGACCCGGGATAAACTGCCCGTGCGTTGCCCTTGCGGTGGGCTGATCCGTCCCCAGATAGTTTTTTTCGGGGAGGGTATCCCCGCGCGCGCCCTGCAGGAAAGTGAAGACTTGCTTCGCGGCGCAAATCTGATACTCATCGTGGGCACCTCCGGCGAGGTCGCCCCGGCCAACACCCTGCCGCAACGGGTCAAGAGGGCGGGTGGCATGGTGATCGAGATCAACCTCGGCCCCACGGCCTTTGATGGCTTGTCCGACATCCGTATGGACGGTCCCGCCGAAAGGATTATTCCTGTGCTTTATGATCTCATTATTTCCTGATATGTCCCCCCTTGTAGAGTGAGATTGTTCCGTTGGGCGGGTCCGCCATGGACTGCGCGACGGCCTTGTATAACAGCCCGGGCCTTGGCTTCGGGCATATTCAGAAAAGGATCCGTGATATGGACGTTATGCCGCAGATCGGTATCTTCGCCATGCTGGCCAACGCCACGCTGACGGTGAAATTCGTGCTTGGCCTGCTTATTTGCATGTCGCTGACCAGTTGGAGTGTGATCCTGCTCAAGTTCTTTATCCTCAGTTCCGCCCGCAAGCGGTCCGCAGAGGACTTGAGGCAGTTCCAGAGCGCAGCCACTCTGGAGGAGGGCATGCGACTCCTGTCGCAGCAACGGTCCTCGCCCGTGTATCTGAGTGGCATTCCGGCCACGAACGAACTCAGGCGGTTGGATGCCTCCGGCATCGTCTGCGAAAGCGGCATGGGCGTGGTCATCGAGAATCTGGATCGCGCCCTGAAGCTCGGGGTGGGGGCACAGCTCAAGGAGTTGTCCAAGTCCATGGCGTTTTTGGCCACCTGCGGTAACTCCGCCCCGTTCATCGGCCTTTTCGGTACGGTCTGGGGCATCATGCATGCCTTCCACTCTATCGGGCAGATGAAAACCGCCGCCCTGGCTGCCGTGGCGCCGGGCATCTCCGAGGCGCTGATCGCCACCGCAGTGGGACTGGCCGTGGCCCTTCCGGCCACCATTGCCTACAACTTCTTCTTGGGGTCGCTGTCGGCCATCGAGACAGAGTTGAACGGATTCGCCGGGTCGTTCCTGAACGCCGTGCAACGCGAGATGTCCTGCAACGGCAAAGGCCACAAGGACTGATCCGGGAGATCAATATGGCCCATATCCCTACCCGCAACGGTTTTATCTCCGAGATCAACGTCACCCCCTTCGTGGACGTGATGCTGGTGCTGCTGATCATCTTCATGGTCACAGCCCCGCTTATGACCCAGGGGTTGGAAGTGGAACTGCCCGAGACCAAGACCGTCCGTACCTTGCCCAAAGACAAGGACCACATGGTGTTGACCATTAAGAAGGACGGCTCCTTGTTCCTGGATGAATACGCTGTGAAGCCCGGTGAGCTGGAAGGACACCTGAAAAGGTTGGTTCAGGATGACCGCAAGTTTCTGTACCTGCGGGCCGACAAGGATGTGACCTACGGCACGGTGGTGGCCGTAATGGGCGAGATCAAGGCGGCAGGTATCGACAAACTGGGCGTGGTGGCCGAGCCGGACAACGGGCGACCCAAGGTTAAAAAGCAATAAACGGACTGATTCCGCCCGCGTCCTCTCCGGCGCGTGTGATCCCTATGATGCGCACACTGTCTTGGCTTCTCTCCATTCTGCTCCACGCGTGCGTGGTTTTGTACGGCATGTATCTGGCAACGCCCACGATGCACGTCAGTTTGGACGTGCCCGTGTACACGGTTGAGCTGGTGACTCTGCAGCCCAAGAAGGGCACGCCGGACTTTGCTGAAAAGCAAAAGCCCCGGGCGGCCAAGTCCGAAGCAAAGCCGGTGGCCAAGCCCTTGCCTCCCGTGCCCGAGGTCAAACCCGCACCCAAGCCCGAGCCGAAGCCAGAGCCCAAGCCCGAGGCCAAGCCCATCGCCGATAAGCCGACGGAGAAGGCCAAGAAGCCCGAGGCCAAGGAGGTCAAGCCTCCGCCCAAGCCCAAGGTGCCCGAAAAGACCAGGGAGCAACTCCTGAATGAGGCCCTGGTCCAGGCCCAGAAGGACGTGAAGTGGAAGGAGAGGCTGGAGCAGAAGGAGCAGGAAGCGGCGTATAAGCAGGCCATGGAAGACATGCGCAAGCAGGTGGCAGCCGAGGAAAGCGATCAGAAAGATGCCGGCGGCCAGAAGGGCATGGGCGGCGAGGCCGAGGACGGGGCCATGATGGGCTTGAAGGACATCTATGCCCAACAGGTCAAGGCGATCATCAGGGCCAACTGGCGCTATCCGAGCATCCCCGTGAATCAGTCCCTGGTCGCGGGTGTGTTCATTCGGGTGGGTCCGGCGGGCCATATCACTGAGTATTCCCTGTTGGCGCGCTCCGGGCGCCCCGATTTTGACGAATCGGTGCTCAAGGCGGTGGGCGAGACCCAGCTTCTGCCTCCCCCTCCGGGCGACATTCGTGAGATACGGATCAACTTCAACCTGCAGGATATGCGATAGCCTTATGTTCAGACGCCTTTTCGCCACACTCATGGTTTTTGTGGTTTTGGTCTTTGCCTCGCAGGTCGCTTTGGCTTCCGAGACTCTGACCATCGATATCTTCGGCCCGGGACAGAGTCGGGTGAACATGACCCTGACCACGGCCCTGCCCCTGGACAAAGGGGGGCAGGTTCCGCCCGAGGCCGCGATCTTTGAAAAATACGTTGTCGAGAATCTGAACATGCTGCCGTTTTTGCGCATGGCCCCTGCCTCGGAAGTGCTGGGCGGCGTGGACGTGCAGGGGGTCACCGCCGAGGGGATCGACATGCGCAGGTTCTCCGTGTCCAAGGTGGACCTGCTGCTGACCATGGGCTGGCAGCCCGGCGAAGGGCGTCCTGGTCGGGTCGAGGTGCGCGTCTACGAGACGTTCTCCGGGCGGCTGGTGGTGGGCAAGGCCTATCGTGTCACGCGGGACAGTCTGGCCCAGGCGGCGGACATGTTTTGCTCGCACTTCATGGCCGCACTCACGGGGCACGGTGAGTTCTTCCGCTCGGTGCTGGCCTTCACCAAGGCGGGCAAGGGCACAAGCCGGGAGATTTGGACCATGACCCCCCAGGGCAGGGAGCTACGCCAGGTGACGTTTTTCGGTGGAGCGAGCATCAGCCCTGCCTGGTCCCCGGACGGTCGCTATCTGGCCTTTGCCCATCATGATTCCAGCAGCCACACCCTGGGCGTCTGGGACAAGTCGAACAACCGCATCTTTCGCACCAAACTGCCCGGCACCACCATTGGCGGCATGGCCTTTGATTCGCAAGGCAATGTAGTTGTGGCCCTCTCGCGGGGGAACATGGAGATCTTTCGCCTGACACCTGATCTAACGAGCATCAAGGAGACTCTGGTCCAGTCCTGGGCCATTGATGTTTCGCCGTCGTTCGATGCGGTTGGCAAGCGAATGGCTTTTGTCTCGGACCGGCAAGGCAATCCGCAGGTTTTCATCAAGGATCTGGCCACGGGTAAGGAAAGCCGTGTGACTGTCGAAGGCAAGTACAACACCAGTCCGACCATATCGCCGGACGGCAAACTTGTGGTTTTCTCGCATCGGACCTCATCGGGGCACCGTATCTTCGTGCTGGATGTGGACACCGGGCGTGAGCGCCAGATTACTTTTGGACCCGGAAACGACGAGGAACCAGCCTTTTCCCCGGATGGATACTTTGTGGTTTTCTCTTCCAACAGAACGGGCGTTTACCAATTGTATCTGACCACCCGCCATGGGGATGAGCCTCGACTGATGAACACCGGCAAGGGGGCTGTGACGCATCCCGCTTTTGGTGCTCGCCTCTGATTTTTTCGGTGGTTGGGGATAGATTAATTGTCAGGACTGAAAAATTGTGTTCTTATCCTATTGATTTTCATGCACCACCAAGATAAGATTCATCGTTAGTGTAATCGTCGGTGCGTTTTTCGGATACTTCCCGACAGCACATGGTGTGGGGATATTTTCTAATGTTTTTGAGGAGGACGTGATGAAGAGCAAGGTTTTGCTGGGAATGGTCGTAATCATGGCCATGTCGATGATGCTGGCCACTGGTTGTGCCAAGAAGACGACGAGTGCCTCCGAAGGTCAGGGCCTGTCAATTACGACGCCTGAGCCCAAAAGCATGTCTGGAGCGACCGAGGCTGAGATGCAGGCCATGCAGATGGCTGAGCAGGAATTGACTGTTAACAAGATTTATTTTGACTTTGACAAATATGACCTCAAGCCCGTCTCCAAGGACGTGCTCAAGGCCAAGGCCGCCTTGCTGAAGAAGTACGGTTCCTGGAAGATGCTCGTCGAGGGCCATTGCGACGAGCGTGGAACCGAAGAGTACAACCTGGCCTTGGGTGAGCGCCGCGCACGTGCCGCCTATGAGTTCCTGATTGTTCTTGGCGTCCCTTCTTCCCGTTTGAAGATCGTGTCCTTCGGCGAGGAGCGCCCCGCCGAGGCCGGTTCCAACGAGACCATTTGGTCCAAGAATCGCCGTTGCGAGTTCAAGGTCTCCAAGTAGTTTCAGTTCGATGTGCTTCCCAAGCGCCGCACGGTTTGCCGTGCGGCGCTTTTTGATGTGCTTCGGCAGTTACCCCCTAGGGACTATCCAGGGGTCCGCAGTCTGGAGTTCGGGGCCGAATGCATCGGCGTGGCAGGAGGGGTGCATCGTTCCAGGTTCGTGAGTGATTCTGCAGCCCTCGTCGATCAGGAAAAACTCGGTTCTGGGAACCTTGAGAAAGAAATTGATGGAGGAGGATTCATGCCTAACAAGAGTGCCTTGATCGTCATCGACGTACAGCGGGTGATGTTCGAGACCCCCGGGGAGTTCGCGTTCAACGGTGAGGCCGTGCTTGAAACCATTGCTGGCCTCATTGCCCGTGCCCGCAACTCTGGCGTCCCTGTGATCTATGTGCAGCATGATGCTGGCGAAGACAGCTCCATGCCCCGGGGCAGTGAACTGTGGCAGATTCATCCGGCCATTGCTCCGCAAGAGGGCGAAATCGTGGTGGAGAAGCGCAAACCGGACGCCTTCGCCGGGACGGAATTCAAGTCGGTGTTGGACGGTTTGGGTGTGTCGCGGCTTGTTCTCTGTGGTCTGCAGACCGACTGCTGTGTGGACACCACCTGTCGTCGAGCATCCAGCGAGGGCTACGAGGTGATCCTGGCAGCCGACGCGCATAGCACTTTTGATTGCGAACTGCTCACGGCTGAACAGTTGGTGGCCTATCACAACTGGTCTCTGGGCAAGCGCTTCGCCGCAGTGCTGGCAAGCGCAGAGATCAGGTTCTAGGCTCGCAGGTCGCTGGCCATCGACTCGCCTGGCCCCCCGGTGTTAGGTGTCAGTATTTCAGTAAGTCGATATTTGTTTGCCTTATTGGATAAAGGTGCTAGAAGCTACTATCTGGTGCGGGTGTTTATTCCCTGATGCCAGGATTCATGAGCCAGTAACCTCCACAGTGGAAGTGCTGGGGGGCTCTTAGATTACGTCCGGATCGCGTCAGCGGTCCGGGCGTTTCGTATTGGACGCAGAGGCGAGGTTCGACGTTGGGGAGAGGATGGGTATGCGGGCCTGATTCTACATGCCGCCAGCGTGCTTGGCGACCCAGGTCACGAACATCCAGCGTGCAGCGAACAGCGCGGCAGCGGCGTAAAGGCCCGCCAGCACATCGTCGAGCATCACGCCCCAGCCGGCGGGTAGCCAGTTCTCGGAGCGGCGGATGGGGAAGGGCTTGGTGATGTCGAACAGCCGGAAGAAGAAAAAGCCCGCCAGGACCTGCCAGGTGGGCAGGATGGAGAAGGGCAGAAACGTCAGCCATTGGCCCAGCACTTCGTCGATGACCACGCAGCCGGGGTCCTTTTTGCCGAGCACGGTCTCGGCTCGAGTGGCCGCCAACGATCCCACAACGAACAACGCCGCCAGGATCAGCGAGCGGGTCATGAGCGAGAAGGGCATGAACAGGAACGGGGCTGCGATCACTGCGGCGGCGGAGCCCCAGGTGCCCGGGCCCTTGGGCAGGTGCCCCACGGGCCCCAAGGTGGCAAAGGCTGTGGCGAGACGATCGCTGACGTTGGTGTGCTTCATGGTGGATATCCAGGAGGTTGTGGGTGCTGGGGCGCGGTCGGTTCAGGTCCGGGGGCGCACGGCGCGCAGTTTGAACAGGACCTTGACCAGTCGATGCTGGGGCAGGTCCACCATGTTGGTCAGCAATTTTAAGCTGTAATCTTATGTAGTCATTAACCTTGGTACATCTTTGGTGGGGCTTGTGTGGGACTGTCCAGCATGGCTCTGGAGCCAGTTAAAGATTTAATCCTCGTGAATGACTGTAATCAGTGAAGTACTCCTTTGCGATTCGAAAGAAGGTCTTCAAGTGTTTTGAAGTTAAGATGGAATTGTTTACTGCCAAAAGTTCTCCATTGTGAATAGTTTTCAGGCTCAGAGAAGAATGATTTTAATGCAAAAAGCATTTCATTTATGAGCATGTCTGGGTCGATGAAAGTTTTAATGTATGTTCGTGGGTATTCTAGGTCGTCTTCGATGGGATCTGGTGTCATTCCTTCGTCATAATCGAAGTCAACTATCAAAAATTTAACGTATATATTATTTGCTTTTTCTGCGCGGAGAGTCTTTGAAGTTCCTTCTTCGGCGATGGTAATTATAGCAGGAAGATCGAGATTTATAATTTTGCATAGCCAGTTAATTATATCTTGAAATGGATCAAAGCAATCAGAAGCAAAAATTTTAACCCATGAAGTGGGTGATGAAAAAATAATCGGAATCCAACCAGCTTGGCACTTTTCAATAGTCAAAGAGATTGGCTTTATATCTTGTATCGAATCTTTCTGTCCATCTGTAGTTAATGATGAAGAAATAATGTGATCAGCATCTTCTCCAATAAACTTTTCAATCGATTTCCACTGCTCCATGGTTATCTCGACGGCAATTACTTCGTTGTTTTTTCCATAAATGTACTTGATCGCCATTATTTAAATACCTCTGTCGTCGGTCGTTAAATATCGCATCATCAAGGTGAAAATGATATTCTTAGCTCACTATGGAAGCTCTCTGCAAGAGCTTTGCCGTGTCTTCTGTGTTCCAGTGAAGTGTATGCTTCTTGCCCTGAGTAAAGAAGAATGGACATAAGCGTTTCCTCGATTCTGGACATCAAGGGGTATTGAGCGGAGACTTCGGTTGGTAAAAACAGCGAATGTACAATTGTTCAGCCTTGCCTTGGAACGACAACACCACAATATACTAATATTTCAACTAATTCTGCCAAAGGTAACCCGACCACGTTGTTGTATGATCCGCGGATGGACTCCACCAGGAACCCGCCCCGTCCCTGGATGGCGTAGGCCCCGGCCTTGTCCATGGGCTCGTTCGTGGCCACATAGGCGAACAGCATCTCCAGGGGTTGGGGCCCCATGGTCACCTCCGTGGACACGGAGAAGACCTTGGGCTCGCCACCGGGAAGGAACACGGCGCAGCCCGAGATCACGCGGTGGGTGTTGCCCACCAGCTTGGAGAGCATCAGCATGGCTTCGTTGGGGCCGCTGGGCTTGCCCATGATCTCATTGCCTAGGACCACGATGGTGTCCGAGCCGATGACGATGGCCTCGGGGTGCTGCTTGGCCACGGCTTCGGCCTTGGCCAGGGACGCGCGTCGGGCATAACCATCCGGGTCCTCGCCCAGCATGGGCTCGGGTTCTTCTCCCGGAAAGATCTGGATTTCGAAGTCGATGCCTAGGGACTCGAGCATATCCCTGCGTCGAGGCGAACCGGACGCGAGGATGATGGGTTGGACGGCCTCAAGGGGGCCGGGAAGGATGTCGATATGCATGGGCCACTTGTAGACGAAAACAGGCTGGGCGAAAAGCACAAGCTTGCCCTCAAACCGGATTCCTGGCTCTGGGGAAGTGCGGTGCTCCCGGTTCAGCCGGGCAGGACCGACAGGTAGGCCTCCCGGGTCAGCCTGAGTTCTTCCATGCGATACAAGTGCCAGTGGTCATGCAGCATCGCGTGTCGGGCCAGGATGTGCAGCCCGTAGCGCTCGTATTCGGGATGCGTGGCCAGTCGTTTCCAGGCCGTGTCGGGCTGGGCCTCCAGTAGGGCCAATTGCCTGTCGCGATGGATCTGGAAGAACTCCAGGGCTTGTTCGGTCGTCATGGCCTGGATCGGGTCAGCAGGGGCGTCGCAGGGATTCGCATCGGGGATGAAGGGCACGAACTCGGGGGTGTCCTCCTCGATGATCCGCCGGAATCGTTCGCAGAGCATCGGTTGAACGGAGGCCAGATGGTTCAGATGTTCAGCAATGGTTCAGACGCCTTCTCCGCGCCTGCGCGTCAGGGTATGCGGCGGGATTTCGCGGATGAATCCACCCAGGATTGCAGGGGCGGAACGCAGTCCGGAAAGGATGGCTTGGATGTCGGTCATGGTGGACTCCTGCGGCACGGTTCATGGCTGGTCAAGGCCCCATGAGTCCCGGGTGTGTCGGGGGGGGGGGCAGAGACTTGGGGCGGATCAGAGGCGCTTGCTGTCGGATCGATTCGCACAGGCTTGGGGATTTTTGCGGCAGCCAAGGTAGACGCATCTGACCAGCAGCAGGCCCAGCAAAAGAACGGAGATCGTCAGCAGCACATGCCCCGTGTCGATTCCTGCTCGGACTGATTCCAGGTCGAACAGATACGAGAATACCTCGGAGAATGCTAGCTGTTGGAACAGCAGGGCTCCGGTGGCGATCCCCAGGCCAAAGGCCCCTACCAGAAAGATAATCCGCTTCATTGCCACTCCAGCGTAATAAAAAAGGCCGGACGGAACAACTGTCCCGACCGGCCCTTGAAGTCACTGCGACGTGTGTCAGCTGTCAGTGGGTTCGGCGGTCAGGGCATGCAGCAGGGCCTCGTCCAGGGTCGGGTGAGCCCAGATGAGATTCTCAGCATCCTCGTTCGTCCAACTATCGCGTACCATGAGGGTGGCCTGGGTAACAAGGTGTGAAATCCCGTGTCCCACAGCGGTTACACCCGCTACCCTGCCGTCCAGCCAGATCACCTTCACAAAGCCCTGGGCCATGGCGTGGCTCTGGGCAATGGGATTGGCGGCAAGTTGGGAGCGGCTGACCTTGGGAGTCAGCCCCTGTGCTGTGAGTTCCTCGAACATGCGTCCGACGCGTATCGATTCCGGTGCGCCGTAGATGCACCACGGCATGGGGCCGGGGGCGTATGGGCCTTCGACCCTGCCCGCCGCCAGGCGTGCCACGTAGACACCCTGGTGCGAGGCCGCATGCGCCAGCATGGCCTGGCCGTTGGCGTCACCGATGCAGGAGATGCCGGGTGCGGCTTCCAGGTATTCGTCCACCTGGACAAAGCCGCCCCTGCCCAGGACCACACCCCTGTCCTCCAGACCCAGCCCGCTGGTATTGGGGCCGCGCCCGGTGGCCACCAGGGCCAGGTCCGCAGTCAGCAGCTCTCCGGATTCCAGCGTCAGCTGGGCCTGTCCGTCCTTGGAGACGAGACTGGCCACGCGCTGGCCGGTCAAGAGGGTCCACTTGTCGCGTTTGGCGAGTGAGGCGAGGGTCTTGGAGACCTCGGGGTCCTCCCACGGGGCGATGCGCTCCAGGGCTTCGACCACGGTGATGGCCGCACCCAGGCGCGAGAAGAAGCGCCCCAGTTCCAGGCCGATGACTCCGCCGCCTACGATGAGCAGCGAGCCTGGCGCCTCGGTCAGTTCCAGGATGCCGTCGGAATCCAGTACCCGGTCGCCGTCGGGTGTCATGCCCGGGAAGGCCGTGGGCCGTGAGCCCGTGGCGATGACCATGCGGTCGAAACCGATGGCCATGGGGCCGTTCTCTGTTTTCACCGTGACGGTATCGGAGGAGGTCACAACCCCCAGGCCCTTGAACAGGGCTATGCCCGAGTCTGCCAGGCGTTTTTCCAGGGCCTTGCGGTTGCCCGAGAGCAACTGCTCCTTGCGTTTCTGCAGGGCGGGCAGGTCCACCGAGATCTCACCGCTGACCACCTTGAGCTTGGCCTGGGCATGGAGTTCATGCACACACTCGGTGGCCCCCAGGAAGAGCTTGGTGGGGATGCAGCCCCGGTTCAGGCAGGTGCCGCCCAGTTCGGAACGTTCCACCAAGGCCACGTCCAGGCCCAGGCGCGCGGCCTCCACGGCGCAGTCCAGCCCGCCGGGGCCGGCTCCCAGCACCACCAGCGAGAAACGCACGCCGGGGTTATTCGCAGCCGCAGTCATCGGTCAGCACCATGTCCCTGGCAGCCTTGGTTTCGTCCAGTCGGCTCACGGGCAAGGTTACCGGAGAGGCCTTGACGGAATCAGGATCGGTCCCGGCGCGCTGCACGATCTCGATCAGGTCGTCCACGAAGCCGTCCAGGGTGTCCTTGCATTCGGTCTCCGTGGGTTCCACCATGATGCATTCCTTGACGATCAGCGGGAAGTAGATGGTGGGCGCGTGGTGCCCCTTGTCCAGCAGCGCCTTGGCGATGTCCAGAGCGCGGACGCCGTTCAGTGCGTCCCCCACGGCCGAGGCCACGAACTCGTGCATGCAGATCCGGTTGTAGGGGATCTCCAGCACGTCTTCCAAACGCTTGCGCAGGTAGTTGGCGGAGAGCACCGCGTATTCCGTGGCGCGGGTTAGGCCCTCGCGGCCCAGGCGCAGGATATAGGCGTAGGCCTTGAGCATCACGCCAAAGTTGCCGTAGAACGGGGCCATGTAGCCGATGGACTGCGGGTGGTCGTAGTCCAGGATGTAGCGTCCGTCCTCAAGCTTCTTGACCCTGGAGATGGGCAGAAACGGCACCAGCTTTTCGCAAACGCCCACCGGGCCGGACCCGGGGCCGCCGCCGCCGTGCGGGGTGGCGAAGGTCTTGTGCAGGTTCAGGTGCACCACGTCGAAGCCCGCGTCACCCACGCGCATCTTGCCCATGATGGCGTTCATGTTTGCGCCGTCGTAGTAGAGCAGGGCGTCCACGTCGTGGATCATCCTGACGATCTCGGGCAGGTGTCGTTCGAACAGCCCCAGGGTGTTGGGGCAGGTCAGCATCACGCCCGCCACGTCGTCGGTCAGCGCGGCGCGCAGGGCCTCGGGGTCCACGATGCCGTCCTTGGACTCGATGTTCACCACCTCGAAGCCCGCCAGTGCGGCCGAGGCCGGGTTGGTGCCGTGGGCCGAGTCGGGGCAGATGATCTTGGTCTTCTTGTTGCCCTTGGCCTTGTGGTAGGCCGCGATGATCATGGCCCCGGTCAGCTCGCCATGCGCTCCGGCCATGGGATGCAGGGTGTAGCCCGCCATGCCGGTGATTTCGCACAGCAGGTGCTCCATGTCATACATGACCTCCAGCGCACCCTGAGTGAAGTGGCCTGCGCCCTTGAGCTGCGCCGTGAGCGGATGCAGTCGGGTGAACCCGGGCAGGGCGGCCACGACCTCGGTGAACTTGGGGTTGTACTTCATGGTGCAGGAGCCCAGCGGATAGAAATTGCCGTCCACACCGAAGTTGCGGCGCGAAAGGCGTGTGAAGTGGCGCACCACGTCCAGCTCGCCCAGTTCGGGCAGGCGCACGCGGGCCGAGCGCAGCAACCCCCTGGGCAGGAAGTCCGCAGCTTTGGAAGTGGTCAGATTCTGGCAGACACCCTGGCGGCAGGGTGTGGATTTTTCGAACATGGTTTTCATTTGAGCAGACCTCCCAGCATCTCGGCCATGATGCCGATGTCTTCGCGAGTGTGCTTTTCGGTGCAGGCCACCAGCAGGCAGTTTTCCAGTCCTTCGTAGTAGCGGCCCAGGGGGAAACCGGGCACGTAGCCGCGCTCGGTGAGCGCGTCCACCACCTCGTAGGCCGAGACCGGAAGCTTGAGCGCGAATTCGTTGCAGAATGGGCCGTCGGTGAGCAGCTCCACGCCGGGGATGTCCGTCAGACGCTTAGCCGCGTAGTGGGCCAGCTCCATGCAGCGGGTAGCGGTCTGTTCCAGGCCGCCGGGTCCGAGCAGGCTCATGTGGATCAGGGTGCGCAGGGCGCACAGGGCCTGGTTGGAGCAGATGTTGGAGGTGGCCTTCTGGCGACGGATATGCTGCTCGCGGGCCTGCAAGGTCAGCACATAACCGGTGCGGTCCTGACCGTCCACGGTGCGGCCCACGATGCGGCCTGGCAACTGACGCACCATTTGCTTGGTGCAGGCCATGATCCCCAGGTACGGCCCGCCGAAGGACAGGGGTTGCCCCAGGCTCTGGGCGTCGGCCACGGCCACGTCGGCCCCCATCTCGCCGGGGGTCTTCAGAACCGACTGCATCAGCGGGTAGACGCTGATCACGCTGGTGGCTTTGACTGCGCGGGCGTGCTGGCACAGCTCGCTGAAGTCGTTGACCTGACCGAAGAAGTTGGGGTTCTGGACCACCACGGCGGCGGTGTCGGTGTCCACGGCGTCCATCAGGGCCCGGATGTCGGTTTGGCCTTGCTTGTGCGGCACGGTCACCAGTTCCAGGTTCAGGTTGAACGTGTAGGAACTGAGCATGATGCGGTAGATGGGCGACAGGGCTTCGCTGATGACCAGCTTGTTGCGTTTCTTGGAGGCGCGCACACCCATCATCATGGCCTCGAAGATGGCCGAGCCGCCGTCGTAGACGCTGGCGTTGGTGCAATCCATGTCCATCAGGCGGCAGATGGCCGTCTGGAACTCGAAGATGGCCTGCAGCGTCCCCTGGGAAGCCTCGGGCTGATAGGGTGTGTAGGCGGTGTAGAATTCCCCGCGACTGACCAGGGCGTCAACGGCGGCAGGGATGTGGTGGTCGTAGAAACCCGCGCCCAGAAAGCTGACGAGGTCGACCTTGTTCCTGGCGGCCAGGCGCTCCATGCGCGCCATGACCTCCATCTCGGACAGGCCGTGGGGGATATCGAAGCTTTTGGGGCGGAGATGGCGGGGAATATCGGCAAACAGCTCTTCCATGGACGTCACGCCCACGGTCTCAAGCATCTGTCTGGTCTCTTCCTCGGTATGGGGAACATACGGCATGGCAACCGGCTCCTTTTCAGATTGTGAAAAATGACCGTCTGCGGCGTTGCATCGGACAATTCAGATTTTCGCGTATGTCGGAATACAGCTCAATCCTGAATTATCCTTGCGCTTGGCATCCAATCCTTTTTGACAATCTGGTTTGCGCTTCTGAAAATCGACCGTCTGCGGCGTTGCATTCGATCATTTTCAATGAAACTGATCGTTGATTGTCGTTATTGGCATCCGGCCCTTTTTGACAATCGACTGGTTGGTTTCAGCAAAGCGGTCCTTCGCTTAACTGTAATTAATCGTAGCTCATGTCGACGGGCTCTTTGCCTCTTGATGAGAAACTCAACAAAGGGCAAAGGGGGAAGCCCGGTCTAGTGGGCCTCGGCGGCGACGATCTTTTCGTAGGCGGCGGCGTCGAGCAGGTCGTCCGCGCCACCGCTGAGCTTGAACTTGACTAGCCAGCCTTGGCCATAGGGGTCCTGATTGACGGTCTCGGGAGCGTCTTCCAGGGCCTCGTTCACGGCGATGACCTCACCGGACACGGGGGCGTAAATCTCGCTGGCGGCCTTGACGGACTCCACGGAGCCCATTTCCTCGCCAGCCTCGAAGGTATCGCCCACATCCGGCAGTTCGATGTAGGTCATGTCTCCCAGTTGCTCCTGGGCGAAATGGGAGATGCCGACGGTGGCGGTGTCGCCTTCGATCTTGGCCCACTCGTGGGTCTTGGCGTATTTCAGTTCTGCGGGAATCACGATGGTCCTCCTTGGGTGTGGAACGCACCGCGTGCGGTGGCTCCTCGATCGCTGCGGAAGGGTTCCGCGGGTGGGAAATCTGTCCGTAACCATTGTAAAAAGCCGGAAGTATACCTTTCCGGCTTTGGGGGCAAGGGCAAGCGGATCGCCAGGGACGGCGAGGGGTTGGTCTGCGTTTGCAAAGGCCGGTGGGCTGGGGCGGATGCCGGACCCGCCTTAGGCCGGACTCTTCTCCTCCAGGGGCAACCCCAGGTTCCTGATCTCGTTCAGCAGTGTTTTTTTGCGGATGGGTTTGACCAGGTACGATGTGGCCTCGCCGAGGAAGAACGCATCGTGCAGTTCCTTGGTGTCGTCCAGGGCCGAGATCATCACGGCCTTGACGCGTTTGTCCGAGGGGGTGTCCTGCTCGTTCTCGATCTCGCGAATCTCGCGCAGGGCCTGCTGACCGTCCATGTTGGGCATGATGATGTCCAAGCATATCAGGTCATAGGGTTCTCTGTTTTTAAGTGAGCTCCGAAACGCCTCCACAGCTTCTTCTCCATCCACGGCCACATCGCAGTAGCCGTAATTGTACAAGATTTTCTGCATCAGGCGGCGGCTGTCGAAGTCGTCGTCAACGATCAGGAATCGCATGGTAGAGAACCCCCGGTAATGACAAAGGTTGCTTTGGACTGCATAAATAAAATAGGCAGGTTTGGCAATCACGGCAGTTGAGGATGACGGGTGAAACGGTTACCGTGCTCTGCCGTGTCCGGGGATTGCCGTGCCGTGCCGTCAATTATTTAAGGAGTACAATGTGTTCAGTCTGATTTCAGTGGCAGTTCAGGCCCAGGGTGTCGCCCAGCGCAGTGGCTGGGAAGGTTGGCCTTTTAGCGGCGTCGGCAGCCCGTGGGTGGCCGGAGCGGCCCGATTGCTGTTTGTACTCCTGGTCTTCGTGGGGATCGCCTGGGTGTTGAGGCTGCTTTTTGGCCCGGGCGGCAGGCTGCGACCCGATGAGTTTGGCACCGGCCATATCGATGAGCGCAAACTCAAGAAAACCGAGGCCAAGGTGCTGCGGCAGCGTTGGAAGGATGGGGAGTTGTCCGACGATGACTACGATGCCGCCCTGAAAGCCCTCTGGAAAGACGATGTCTGAGCTTGTGGAACGGCATCGCCGTCGTTTTTTGGATTATGTGGCCGAGCAACGTTCCAGGGCCACCAGTCAGCTGGCAAATTTCGACCTCAAGCGGGACCATTCGCTACGGGTTCTGGACAACGCCCGGCTGATTATCTCGCAGGCCGGGCTGGACGAGATAATAGCTGAAACCGTGCTCCTGGGGGCCTTGTACCACGACACCGGGCGCTTTCCGCAGCTCTTGCGTTACGGGACCTTCAAGGACAGCAAGTCGGACAATCACGGGCGCATGGGTGTGCGCTCCTTGCGCGAGGAAGGATTGCTGGACGATCTGGCCTTGGCCCGGCGCAAGGTGGTGCTTTCAACGGTGATCTTGCATAACCGCCGTGATCTGCCCAGGGAGTTGCCCTACGAGGTTGACCTGGGCGCTCGCGTGGTGCGAGATGCCGACAAGCTGGATATCCTGCGGGTGATGCTGGATCACGTCTGCCCCGGGGCCACGCGGGACAGGACCGTGATGCTGGAGCTGGAGGAAGACGCCGAGGCCTATACCCCCGTAGTGCTGGAACAGGTCCGGGGACGTCGCCAGGCAAATTACATGGACATGCGCTTTGTCAACGACTTCAAGCTGCTTCTGGCGTCATGGGTTTATGATCTGAATTGTGCTTCCAGCCGTGCGCTGCTGCGCGACAGGGGGCTGCTGGATGAGCTGCTAGAGTTGCTGCCCGACCGGCCGGAGTTCAGGGCCCTGGCCGCTCAGCTGCAGGGTGATCTGCATCGCGATCAGGACGAGAACAGCCCGATGACCTGGGCCAGGTAGTTCTTGATCCACTGGTCGACCTTGGGGTCGAGTTGGTTGAAGGTCAGGCCCAGGTTGATGATGCTTTTGGATTCGCAGGCCGCCCGGCGCACCACGCCGCTGATGCGTCTTTCTCCCACGGCACCGAACAAGGGACTTTCGATGATGACCGTGTCGCCCAGGGCCGGGGTCTGGCCCGCATCGTTGACCGGGTAGGACAGGCCGCAGCCGTTGCGGCTCAGGTCCTGGATCATGGCTTGATACTCGGTGTCGCCACAGAAGACCTGCACCGGAAAATAGCATTCGATGCGGTGTTCCTTGCGTAGGTTGTGGGATTCGATGGCGCTTGGGAAATCCACGAAAACCAGCGGGTAAGGGGTGGCGATGTAGCTCTGGATGCGTGAGACGAAGCTCCAGATATTCCCTTCGTATAGAAAGCTGATCGTGGCCTCGTTGCCGGAGTAGAGGTAGTCGTAGATGCCGTTGTGTATCTGGCGTTGGGGTGTCTTGAACAGGAAATAGCGCCCGCGTTCCAGACCGATGAACGACGTTTTTAGTCGTTCGCCGAGTCCGGCCAAGGTGACCAGTAATTGCGTCCCTGGCGTGATGTTGTAAATGCTGCTGGGCAGCAATTGATTGCCTTCCGGGGCCATGGTCCCCATTCCTCCCTGTTTTATAAGCAGTCCTCCTATCATCTTTTCCGTTCATTGTTTGTTTGATCAATTGCCCCAGACAAATATAAGGGAAACCCCCATGTGGTTGGGGCTGCGGGGTGTTTCCCGTGCGCCCTTGATTCCATTACGATTTCAATGGATAATGCGTAGTCGTGCCAAACCTTCGGCGGGGGATGAATCGTGAGTGAAGAGAGCGTTAAGGATATCAATTTGTTGGAAATGCCCATGGAGGGCATCGCCGCCTATTGGTTGTCCCTAAAGAAGATCATGGGCACCAAGGTGGTGCCCAAGGTCCTTCAGGACGAGGCGGAGAAGACCGAGGAACCCTACATCAGGTATCTGCTCGATACGTGCTTCACCTCCATCCCCGAGTCCGAGGTGCGCCGTTTGGGGTGGATCCGCCGCGAGAGCACTCTGAATGACCTGCGTCTCAAGATGGCGCTGATGCGCGAAGCCCTGTTGTCCATCGCTGCCGCGGGCAACCCCCGCAAGGCGTTGCTGCGTATGGGGGCCTATCTGCCGGAGCCGTCGCTGAGCGAGGAACAGATCACCAAGATGGCCCTGGACATGGTGCGTCTGGCCGAAAAGAGTAAGGACAACTACGTGGTCACCGTGGACGCCTCTCTGCCCGCCGAGCAGTTGGTTCTGAAGTTGATGTTCTATGTGCTCTGGGCTCGGCGCGAGGGCAAGGCGGGGCTGGAACCCATGGCTGAAAACGGCCGTTGCCGGTTCTTCAACCAGGGGTTGGGCATGGTCATGGACGGGTTCGAGCGTAGCGTTATCCTGAGTTGTCTCGAAATTGCCGAAGCCGAGCGATTGGGCGCCGCGACGTTGAAGATGAATCTGGCTCTGGACATGGCCTTGGCTCTGCGCGCCAAGATGAGTTACGATGACATGTTCAAGGTCGCCCGGGCCTACATGCTTTGAGCCTCAGGCTCCTTGCCGGGGACGCGCCGGAATCCGGGCGTTTGTCCGGCCTTGCCGGGGGCATCGCTTGCGCGTAGAAGTGCCTGCTTCGTTTGTCGTGCCCTGAGGACCTCCCGGTTGTTGCCGCCGAGGCCTCTGGGCAGAACTGTAAAGCCAACAAAAGGCCTATCTCCCATGAATTCTTCCAACGAATCCTCTGCTGCCGGGATCATGCGGCGTTTTGAAGTCCCCTCTGCCTCGGCGGGTGAGCGCCTGGACGCGTTCATGGCCGGGTTGCTGGCCGATGAGGGCGTGTCGCGTGGTAAGATCCAGGATCTGATCAAGGCGGGCAAGACTTTGGTGGACGGTAAGCCGCGCACCAAGCCCAATTTTAGGCTCATGCCCGGCGAGGTCGTTGAGGTGACTCTGGATATGCCCAGCTCGGGCATTGTTCCCGAGGACCTGGAACTGGACGTGCTGTTTGAGGACGGGCGACTGGCTGTTCTCAATAAACCCGCCGGGTTGACCGTCCATCCCGCCCCCGGACGGCCCCACGGCACCCTGGTGCATCGGCTGGCCCATCGGTTCCCCCAGGTCTTGGACATGGAGGGTGAGCGCCCGGGTATCGTGCATCGCATCGACAAGGACACCTCGGGCCTGCTGCTGGTTGCCCTGGACGAACCCACGCGCTTGATCCTGTCGGCTGATTTTGCCGAGCGCAGTGTGGACAAGCGTTACCTGGCCCTGGTGCATGGCGTTCCCCAAGGCACGGTCAAGAAGCGGGGCACCATCGAGGCGCCCATTGGCCGTCATCCGCGCAGCAAGACCAAGATGGCCGTCGTGGAGAAGGGTGGGCTTGAAGCCCTGACCGACTGGGAGATCCTGTGGGTTTCCCCGGACGCCTCGGTCAGCCTGGTGGCGGTGACCATTCACACCGGCCGGACCCATCAGATTCGCGTGCACATGGAGCATATCGGTCATCCCCTGGTGGGGGATCTGGTCTACGGATCGCGCCAGCATGCGGAGTGGAGCCGGGAATCCGGGTTGGACCCGGCCCTGGCCTCGCGCCAGATGCTGCATGCCTGGCAACTGGGCTTCACCCATCCCCACTCCGGGGAACGGTTGGATTTTATTTCGCCCCCGCTTGCCGACTTCCAGCGTCTGGCCCAGGCCTTGGGCCACACCGTGCAGCGCGTGGGCGTGGTGGGCATGCCCGGATGCGGCAAGTCCGCGTTGACGGGCCTGTTGGCCGAGGCCGGTGTGTCTGTGTTTTCGGCGGACGCCTGCGTGGCCGAGCTGTATGAGGAAGGCGCGGACGGTTGGACCATGCTGCGCAGACGCTTCGGGGAGGAGTTCGCCCCCACCGGCTCCGGGGTGGACAAGGCCCGGCTGTTTGAGGTCATGCGCAGCTCTGCCGCCAAGCGCCGCGAGGCCCTGGATGTGGTGCATCCGTTGGTGCAGCATCGCATGCTCGAGTTCTGGCGGACCCATTGCCAGGCGGACTTGGCCGTGGCCGAGGTGCCGCTCCTGCAAGAGGGCGGCTGGGTCGAGCAGGGCTTGGTGGATGTCGTCGTGGGTGTTTCCTGCCCCGAGGAGATACGCCGCGCCCGTCTGTCGGCGCGGGACTGGGACCCGGAGACCGTGGCGATCCTTGAGTCCTGGCAATGGCCCGAGGCGGACAAGCTGGCCGGCTGCAACTTCGTGGTGGACAACGCGGGGACCCTGGAGGAGTTGAAGCAGGGCGCTGCCGGGCTGCTGGACAAGCTCGCCGCCATGCGACAGGTCGCCCGCGACGAACTGCATCGCCATTTGAACGAGTTGTGGGCCGGAGATCGCTGAGTGTTCCCGCTGCGGGATTCCATCCCCCGTGTGCATGTGCCCTACGCGGTGTATGCCCTCATCGCGCTTAACGCCTTGGCTTTTGCCTATACCCTGACCCTGACCCGGCCCGAGGTGGCCCAGCTGTTCCATCTCTACGGAGTGGTTCCGGCGCGGTTCAGCCACCCCTTGGCGGCTCAGGCGGTGGGCTACCCGGCCTTCGGGTTGCAGACCTTCGTGACCTACATGTTCCTGCATGGCGGCTGGCTGCATGTCATCGTCAATATGTGGACCCTGTGGATCTTCGCGGACAACATCGAGGACGTCATGGGGCCGCTGAGGTTTGTGGGCTTCTACCTCAGCTGTGGTCTGGCGGCCCTGGGTGTGCATTACCTCTTTAATCCCGAGTCCATTGCGCCGGTGGTGGGAGCCAGCGGAGCCATCGCCGGGGTCATGGGGGCCTATTTCCTGCTCTATCCCCACGCCAAGGTGGTCACGCTGATCCCGATCTTCATCTTTCCGCTGATCCTGAACATCCCGGCTGTGCTGTATCTGGGCATCTGGTTCGCGGCGCAGTTCTTCTCGGGCGTCTCGGACCTCGCGTCTTCGGGCTCTGGCGCGGGCATCGCCTGGTGGGCCCATGCGGGCGGGTTCGTGGCCGGGATGCTGCTCTTGCCCCTGTTCCGCAAGAAGGGGCGCTGCTATTTCTGCGCCAAGCCCGACGGACAGGATTTTCTCCGTCGACGCAGGGACGGGGGCGGGGGCTGGCCGCCGGGAAGGGATTTCTAGAACGGTTCATTCTGGGGGGAAACCATGGTCTGGGACGATCGCTCGAACATCTATTTCGTGCCGTTTGCCACGATTGGTCTGATCGCGCTCAACGGGTTGATCGGGCTCGGCCCGATCCTGTTTCTGCGCGACCAGCAACTGGCCCATTTCTTCATGCGTTTCGGAGTTTCTCCGGCCAGTTTCATCGATCCGGCGCTGATGGCTTCCCAGGGGCTCCAGACCTCCAGCGTGTTCTCAGTGCTGACACATATGTTTCTGCATGCGAACGAGGGCCATCTGATCGGCAATATGTGGATGCTCTGGGTCTTTGCCGACAATGTCGAGGAGGCCCTGGACACCCCCCTGTTCCTGGCGGTGTATTTGATATCGGGGCTGGCGGCTTTGGCTGCGCATGTCTTGGCAAATTTGCACTCTCCGGTGCCGGTCATCGGCGCCAGCGGGGCCATCGCTGGAATGATGGGCGCCTATCTGTATATGTTCCCGAACAACAGAATGTCGATAGTGTTCGTCTATCAGATCATTCGTTTTCCGGCTTGGGTCTTTGTGGGTTTGTGGTTCATCGAGCAGGTCGTGAGCGGTCTGCTCTCCGACGAAACCGACGGTGTGGCCTGGTGGGCCCATGTCGGCGGCTTTGCGGCGGGTATGCTGATGGCTAGGATCTGCTGCTACAGTGATCGTTTTGCCTGCGAGAAGACGCCCCCAGGGGTGCTGGTCGAGCATCAGAGCGGACTCGCCATCCTGCTAAGGCGAGAAGCCGGAGATATTCCCATGCGCGCGCGTGACGGCATGGTCCGCCATGAGGATGGACTGGGAGTCTCAGCGGTGAGCGAGCCGCAACGGACGGACGCGTCACTCAGGTCCCGCCTGGGGTTGGTGCACCACGACCGCGGCATCCGCATTCTGGGCCGCGGCAAGAAGCCCCCGCGTTCCTGAGCCCCGATCCAGGGCTTTGCGAATCCCGATCAATCTGGTAGGAGACTTATCCGCGGCGCTGGCTGGACATTTTCGCTGAGAAGATTATGTGTGTTGGCACGCGGGCGCGAGGTGGCATCCGCCCAGACCAAGTAAGGAAGAATACATGCTGAAAATAGAGAATCTGCACGTCAACATAGGCGACAAGGAAGTCCTGCGCGGCATCGATCTGACCATCGAGGAAGGCGAGACTTTCATCCTCTTCGGACCCAACGGTTCGGGCAAGACAACCCTGCTGATGAGCCTGATGGGTTTCGGCAACTACACCGTGACCGGCGGCGCCATCACCTTCAAGGGCGTGGACATCACCCATGCGCCCATCCACGAGCGCGCCCGCCTGGGCATCGGCATGAGCTTTCAGCGCCCCCCGACCATCCACGGCCTGAAGACCCGCCATCTGGTGGAGATGTGCGGCAAGTACAGCCGCAATGGTCAGCCCAACGTGGACCGGCTCTCGGGCATGGTCAATTTCACCGATTTTCTGGAGCGCGACATCAATGCCGGATTCTCCGGCGGCGAGATCAAGCGTTCCGAGCTGTTGCAGCTCATGGCCCAGTGCCCGGACCTGGTGCTCTTCGACGAGCCCGAATCCGGCGTGGACCTGGAGAATATGCAGCTCATTGGCAAGACCGCCCGCCAACTGCTGGACGGTTTCGTGGTCCCTGACCCCTTGCGGACCATGAAAGAGATCCGCTCCAGCCATAAGACCTCGGGGCTGATCATTACCCATACCGGATACATCCTGGACTACATCAACGCCGACCGCGGCCAGGTGATGTACAACGGCCACCTGTGCTGTGAGGCCCGGCCCCGGGATATCCTGGAGCACGTGGGCAAGTACGGCTATCAGGAATGCGTCCGCTGCCTGACCAAGTAACGACAATCGATTTTCGGAGACGGATATGAACGTGAACGACGTCAAGCTGTCGGATTTTACCTTTTCAGGCGTCGAGGATGGCGCCATCGAGGACCTGCGTAATCTGTCCGCCGACGACAAGCATCAGCTGCTCATGGCAGGTGTGGACGTGGAGCAGGACAAGCGCGCCGGTTCCTTCCTGCACCTGAATCACTCCGGGGTGCACTGCAAGTCCCATCACAAGGGCGTGGAGATCCTGGACATCAAGAAGGCCTTGGCCAAGTACGACGGCCTGCCCGATTATTTCTGGAAGCTCATTGAGCCCGACAAGGACGAGTTCACCCGCCAGGCCTTCGACAATCTGCACGGCGGCTATTTCGTGCGCACCGAGAAGGGCGCAAAGATCGAGGAGCCCGTGCAGTCCTGTCTGTTCCTGAAGGGGCAGAATGTGGGCCAGAACGTGCATAACATCGTCATTGTCGAAGAGGACAGCGAGCTGCACATCATCACCGGTTGCGCCGTGTCCGGCGAGACCGAGTCCGCTGCGCATCTGGGTATCTCCGAGTTTTTCGTGAAGAAGGGCGGCAAGCTGACCTTCACCATGATCCACAACTGGGGCAAGAACGTGGTCGTCCGTCCGCGCACCCGGGGCATTGTGGAGGCTGGCGGCGTGTTTCAGAGCAACTACGTGCTGATGAAGGCCGTGGGCACTTTGCAGTCCTATCCCACCATCGATCTGGTGGGCGAGGGCGCTCGCGCCCGCTTCAACTCCGTGATCGTGGCCCCCGAGGGCAGTCACGTGAACTCCGGCTCGGCCATCAATCTGATGGCCCCCAATACGCGCGGCGAGATCATTTCGCGCACCCTGACCACGGGCGGGACCATCATCGCCCCCGGGCGCATCACGGCCTCTGCGGCGCCTGCGCGCGGCCATCTGGAGTGCAAGGGCTTGATCCTGGGCAGTGGGCGCATCCATGCCATTCCGGAGCTGGACGCCTCACGCGAGGGCGTGGAGCTGTCCCACGAGGCTGCAGTGGGCAAGATCGCCCAGGAGGAAATCGAGTATCTCCAGGCCCGTGGCCTGGACGAGGACGAGGCCACCTCCACCATTGTGCGTGGCTTTTTGAACGTGGAGATGGAAGGCCTGCCCGAGGCCCTCAAGAAGGCCATCGACGAGCAGATCAATCATCTGGATTCCAGCGACGCGATGTAGCCCCCTTTGGGCGTGAACACAGGGTAACCATGGTTATTTCCTTTGTCGGGAAGAGCCGCGTTCCCATGACTTTCCCCTTGACGGGGCGTTTGGGTTCCAAAAATGTTCAAGGCCTGGTCGGAAACGACCGGGCCTTTTTTATTTGCTGGTGTTCATTGTTAGGCATGAAAATGAAGCGTTTGGCACAGCCCCCATTGTTCCTTGCGTGATCGTGCCCTGCTGTTGCGCGATTCTCTTTATCTTGGGAAGCTTGTCAGCCCTGGAGCATGGGTTAAATCCCCATTTTTTTGGTAGGAGCACTTAACCGGTTGTCAATGTTTGCATTTGTGGTCTATAGGGGGAGAATCAACTCGCCGGGGCAGGTCCTCTCCCCGGTTTAACCGCACCAGGGCGGGGGATATTCATGGCCGGAAAAGAAAAAGACAACGCTGAAGTCAAGTCCGACCACCGCAGAAACAAGGCTCCCTGGTGGCGAACCCTCGTGCATCGCTTCGACCCCAACCGCTGGAGCATCAAGGGGCGCTTCCTGTATCTGACCGGGGCCTTGCTCATCATGGGCAACCTCTTTCTGATCGGCTATTTGTATTTGATTTTCGGTGACGTGCTCGAGCGCTCGGCCCAGGCCCAATTGAATCTGGTGCGGACCACGGTGAGCAGTCAGGTCCAGTCCCTGGAGGGGACGGTCCGTTCCCAGGCCGCTGCCCTGGCAGAGGTCCCCGGGGTCAAGGCGTCCCTGGCTGCGGGCGCGTCCGAGGGTATGTCCGATTTTCTGATGGCCTATGGCAACAACGTGCGCAAGGCCCTGGGCCTGATGACCCTGGATTTTGAGCTGTGCGGAAGCGAGGCCCAGGAGACCGAGGCCGCGACCTGGATGAGGAACGTGGGGGGAGAGACCGTACTCTTTGCACGTTGGCCGGTTCAGCGGGGCGATACCCGGGTGGGCTGCGTGATCACCCGCTGCAATGTCTGGGAAGGCCTCTCCAAGATCGATTTACCCCAGGGCCTGGGACTGGCTTTGGCTTCGGGGCAGGCCGAGAGTGCGTTGCAGATCCTGGATCAGCGCGGAATCCTGTCTCAGGGTCTGGACTACAAGGAGGCCTCCACGGGCCTGGCGGAAGGCGAGGGGCACGGATTCGGGCTTGTGATGCCTCTGGGCTCGGGGCTGTGGACGGTACTCTCCTTTGATGCTTCGGGCTTGAACGAGTCGCGCTGGAACAAGATCAACATCTTCATCTGGTTCTTCTTGGGCGGTGCGCTGTTCATGATGACGGTGCTCTACCTGAACGTCATCCGCATCGAGCGCTTCTTCTCCAGGATGAAGAAGATCATCATCTCCTCGCACTCCAACTATTTCGCCGAGCGTTTCGAAAGCGACAACGTGCACTGCCTGGATGTGCTGCATTGTCACAACGAGGAATGCCCGGTGTACCAGAACCCGTCCCTGACCTGTTATCTGGAGACCGGGTCCGAGGCCATTTCGCCCAAATGGCGGGATACCTGCATCTTCCTGAACAAATATGACTCCTGCCATAAATGCCCCGTGTACACCCTGCGCAAGGGCGATGAACTGACCGAGATGCGCAACGTGATGAACACCATGATGCGTCTGTGGAGCGAGTTCCTGGAACGGGTGGGACATTTGCTGGTCTATGTGCTGCGCAGCCAGGGGGGCTCGGGAGCCATGCCCTCGCTGGATGAGATTTCCGAACGCCTGGAGCAGATGGCCAAGTTGACGTTCTTCGGCCGTGACGTGCAGGGGGCCTGGGACAAAGGCGAGGTCTACGACCAGTTGGGGCATGTGTTCACGTCGGCCTTCGGGTTGCCCAGGCATGTGCTGTTCGAGGTGGACCCCGAGACGAACCGTTTGGCGGTTGCGTTGGACGGTATGCCCGACGACATGCTGTGCAAGCATGAGGTCCTGCTTTCCTGCGAGGTCTGCCGGGCCAGCCGTGTGGCCGAGGACGTGGTCTCGTTCTACAATCCCAAACTGTGCCCGCATTTCAACTGCGACCTGAAAGAGGACGTGCGCGTCTGCATGCCGGTGGTCATGAGCGGTAAGGTGGGGGCCGTGGTCTCGTTCATGTCCGCTCGGCGCGACTGGGAATCCCTGCGCGCCCAAATCCCCATCCTGCGCAAGTACCTGGATGAGGCGGGCCCGGTCTTGAGTTCCCTGAAGCTGTTGAAGCTCTCCAAGGAGCAGGCCCTGCGCGACCCGTTGACCCATTGCCACAACAGGCGCTTCCTGGACGAGTTCATCACCAAGTACGAGCCACTCATCGACCGCGAGGAGCGGGCCATGGGGCTGCTGATGTGCGATATGGACTATTTCAAGCAGGTCAACGACGAGCACGGCCACGAGGCCGGAGACGCGGTGCTGCAACAGGTGGTGGGCATCATCGAGGCCAATATCCGGCGCAGCGACGTGTTGATCCGCTACGGAGGCGAGGAGTTTCTTGCGCTGTTGCAGAATGTGGAGAAGGGTTCCTCCGAGGCGGTGGCCGAGAAGATCCGCAACGCGGTGGAGAGCACAAGCTTTGAGCTGCCTTCAGGGACGCGGTTACACAAGACCATCAGCGTCGGCGTAGCCGAGTTCCCCAACGATGCCGACGGCATGTACAAGGCCATCAAGTTTGCGGACGTTGCCCTGTACAGCGCCAAGGACGGCGGCCGCAACAAGGTCGTGCGTTTCGAACCCGGCATGTGGACGGAAGAGTCCTATTAACTGATTGTGGTCGGCCCACTGTGTGGCGCTGGCAAGAGATGATCCTGAGCTCCCGACATGGCGATCACCATGTCGGGAGCTTTTTCATTGCCGAGGGCTTTTCATTCGCTGGGGAGAGGGGCAGGGCGCGCAGCCTTGGCGCGCAGCGCACCTGGAATCCCGCGCAAGGTGATGGCCAGGATGACCACCGTGCCGCCCACCATGGCCCAGGGGCCGGGCAGTTCGCCGTAACCCAGGGCCACCAGGACGGGGTTGAAGATCGGTTCCAGGGTCAGGATCAGGATGGCCGGGAGCGCTCCCAGGCGTTTGATGCACCACACATAGAGCAGCAGGGACATCCCCTGCTGGAAGATCCCCAGATAGAGTAGCCCGAACCAACCCTCGGCACTGGGCAGCCCCTGGAGCAGAAACGGCAGGCCCAGGACGGCCGTGAGGGCGTGGCCGAGCACCACGGATTCCACGGGCGAGGCCGATTTCTGGGCGCGCATACATAGGGTGAAGGCGGCATACGACATGCCGGTGCCGATGGCGATGATGTTGCCCCACAGGCCCGCTGTTGACAGCTTGTCCATGAAAAACAGGATCATGCCGCCCATGGTCAGCGCGATGAACAGCCAGTCGGAGCGCCGCGTCCGTTCCCCCAGGAACAGGGGGGCGAGCAGGGCCACATAGATCGGGGCCGTGTAGGCCAGGAGGATGGCGTTGGCCGAGGTGGTCAACTTTGTGGCCGCCACGTTGGAGATCAAGAGGCCCGCATAGCCCAGGGCCGCGCCCAGTTGCGCGCGCGACAGGCTGAAGCTCAGACGATCGCGCAGCAGTGCGGCCAGCGTCGCTGCGGCAAGGGCGCTGCGCAGCCCGGTGATGGCCATGGGGTGCAGCTCGATGAGTTTGATGGCCAGGCCGCCCGAACTCCAGATGAGCGCTGTGGCGGCCAGCAGAAGTGCGGCCTTGGTGGTGTCCTGCAACAGTGGCTCCGGTGTCCGTTGGGGTTGAGCTTCGCGTCCGAGGGCTTCATGGGCGGGGCATCGCTGTGTATCACAGGCCGGTGCCGGACCCAAGGGGAATCGCACAGGGGCACTTGTACAGTGACATTGCGCTCGACTCCGGTCGCTGGTAGGACCCCTTCATTCGGCCAGGGAACAAGCTGCTGCCGGCAGCCGCAAGACGTGTGGTGCAAGGTTTTTCAATTGGGTCCCGTTGGCGGGAGAAGGAGTGGGACGTGCCCGGATACAGGGGGCATCTGATGGGCGGCGGGCTGTTCGCCGGGGTGGCCTGGGCCGCCGTGGCCCTCTGGCTGCCCGAGCAGGAGCCGGGGCCCCTCCTGGGGATCGTGCTCACGGCCATTACCGTGTTGGCGGCCTTGTTTCCAGACGTGGATACGGACTCCAAGGGCCAGAGCCTGTTCTACGCCATCCTGGCGGCGGTGGACCTGGGGCTGCTCATCCGCGGGCAGTTCAAGTGGGCGGCGGTCATCGGTTTCGCAGCCATGCTGCCCGCCCTGGGGCATCATCGGGGCTGGACGCATTCCTGGTGGGCCATGTTCGTGATGCCCCTGCCCATTCTGGTTTTGCCGGTCATTTTCTGGGGGGTGCACCCCCTGGCCCTGGCCCTGTTCTATGGGGCGGCGGTGCTAGGGTACCTGTCGCACCTGGTGCTGGATGCCTTGCTTTGATCCTGCGACGGGCCTTGCGGCTCGGAATGACACGGGAAAAAAAGAACGAGGAGGGTGGGGCCTTGACGCCCGTTCGGGTGGCAGATAGAGGGGGCAGATGCGAAAGTTGTGCGCCCGCTGCAAATACTGGTGCCCGCCCGAGGGCAAGGTCATCCTCTGTGAGGTGGAAGGCCTGTGTCTGTATCGCCCCCCCGGGGACGACGGGGAGCACAAGGTTCAGTGCCTGACCGAGGCCTGCGGGTGCTGCGAGTTCTATGAACCGCATCCCGATCCTGTCACACCCCCTGAAGACTACTGACAAGACAGTGCTTGGCGTCCTGCCGGGCACGGAATCAGCCAGACATTTGACCGGGCCTTTCGGCCGGCCGCCCAACCACAGATGGCGAGGCGGCCCGGCGAAAAGGGCTTGGCAGCTTGCGAGTTAGACCTGATCCATGTCCGGCAGCCAGACTTCGAGCACGTCCACCAGCTGCTTGGCCTGCTTGGCCGAGGAGATATTGAACTTGGATTGCAGGGAGTAGCGTCCACCACGTTTCTGGTAGCGGCCCACTCGAATCTTGGGGGGCTTGTACTCATTGGTCCGCTTGTCCATCTCCTGATACAGGAAGATGATGGTCGACCAGGATCCCTTGGTCAGCACTTCCTTCTTGAGTTCCTTCACCAGGAGACGGCCTTCCTCGTCTTCCCAATTGATCGTGATGTCGTCGATGGTCTCGGCCATGCGGTTGTGCTCCTTTTCGTCGTATTCGTGGATGGTGCGCGACAGGGTTGAGACGCCCGCGCGCACGCTTCCCTCGCATGGATGCGCGAGGATTGCAAGCCGGGAGGTGGCGTCCTGCAGCGGTTCAGGGATTGTCGCCTGGGAAAAATTTGGTTTCAGGTATCGAACATCCTGCTATCTTGGCTATTTTGCCATTAGCCGCAGATACAGGTCGCCCGTCAGCGGCCCCAGCTTACGGCCCAGGCCCCGGAGCCTGAGCGGCCGCCCGATTACGTAGTCCGTGGGGATGGGGACCTCCACGGTCACCGGGTTGCCGGACCAGGCCCTACGGATGGTCAGGCGGATGATGTTGCCGGGCATCAGCTGTCCGGCCTGCAACGTCACTGTCTGCTCATCGTCCATCTGCCTGGAGAGCCAGTGCTTGATGCCGCCGAGAACCCCCCTGGACAGGTCCAGCTTCAGTTCCTTGCTGCCCCAGTGCATGGACAGGCTGCGGCGTTTGACCACCTGCGGGGCGTTTCTGGCCGCGGCACCGCCTTTACGGATCTGGCTGTAGATGTCTTCGAAGACCTTGCGGGCGAAGGGGTCGTTCAGGATGTTCTTGAGAACGTCTTCCTTCTTGTAGGTGAAGCGTGCTCCGGGGGTCGCTTCGCGTTTGGGTCCCGGTCTCGGGCTTGCAGCCCCCGGGCGTCCGGGAGCCTCGGTCTTGGCTTGCTGGTCGTAGCGGCGGGCACCTTCGGTCTTGTCGGCTGTGGGCGGGCCAGGCTTGGGTGCGGGGCGTTGCTTTGCCCGGCGGGGGGCGGGCTCGTTGACCAGGGCCTCCTTGAGCAGGACGTAGGCCTCGTTGACTTCCTGAAATTTGGCGTGGGCATCGGGGTTATTGGGGTTCAGGTCGGGGTGCAGTTCAAAGGCACGGGCCCGGAAGGCGGATTTGACCTCCTCCATGCCCGCTCCGGAACGAACTCCGAGCACCTTGTAGCATTGTTTGATATCCATTGCCCCCCCCAGAAAAAACGTTGAAACCTGTCCCTCGTTGCCTACCCTGACAAATCCGCCACGCGCAGGGCCGTGGGGGCCTCGGGGTCGGATTCGTCCACATCCAGGGCCAGCACGTAGGCCACCCCTTGCCGGCGGAATGCGGCGTGGCCGGCCTCGTGGCAGATGCCCTTGCAGTCGGTCTGGACCATCTCCCAACTGACCTCGTCCACAAGATTTCCCCTGAAGAACGGCCAGGCCCGGCAGATGTCCGGGCGGGCGGGGTGCACACTGCATCCTTTACCCTCCCGGAAGAAGATGCAAAAATCGTCCTCCCCGGTCACGAGGCGGATTTTTCCGGCCACCTGTTCGGCGTATTGGCTGAGCATTTCTTCCTCGGGCAGACCCAGGTGCTCGGCCAGACGGGCGCGGTCCTTGCGGGCCATGACGATGCCGCCCGCACCTTCGCAGCATTGCCCGCACATCCGGCATTCAAAGGCTACCTGCTCGCTCATCCCAGAAGCCTCCGGTGTTCAACCATGGCGCAGGCATCCTGGACCACGGCGATGCCTGCGGCCCGCAAAAACTGCGTGGCCTCGGGACTGGTGATGCCGGACTGCATCCAGAAGCACAGCGGGCTGGGGTTCAGAGCCGCGGTCTCCCGGGCGTGATCCAGGCAGTGCAGGGGGGCGCGGAACACGTCCACCAGGTCCACCGGGCGCGGCACGTCGGCCAGGGACTTGTAAGTCGGCAGGCCCCAGACTCCGGTGCGTACGGGATGGACAGGGATCACATCGAATCCCGCGTCAAGCAGATACCGGCCCACCGTGTTCACGGCCTGACCGGGTCTATCTTTGGCTCCGAGAATGGCAATGGTCTTGACCTTTTCGAGCAGCGCCTTTAGCTCATCGTCAAACAGCATGAAAACTCCGAGGCCGGAATATGGATAGTGAAAGGATCGGAGATGGACCGGAATGGGGCGATCCCCGCCGGGCCTTTTGTTCTCTGCGAATTTCATGGCCTCGTCAAGAACTACACCCGGAGGGACTATGCCCCAGCGCCTGAGCCAGGATGATGCGATCAGGCTTCTTGCATCGGAAAACGTTTTCAGTCTGGGTCGTATGGCCCATGAACGACGTCTTGAGATGCACCCGCATGGCCGGGTGACCTACATCGTGGACCGCAATATCAACTACACCAATGTCTGCGTCTCCGGGTGCAAGTTTTGTGCGTTCTTCCGTGCGCCTGGCGATCCCGAGGGCTACGTGCTCAGCAAGGACGAACTGGCGCACAAGATGCGCGAGACCGTGGAGCTGGGAGGCTACCAGATCCTGCTCCAGGGTGGGATGCATCCGGACCTGGGCCTGGATTTCTACGAGGACATGCTGTCCTTCCTGAAGAAAGAGTTCCCGTCCGTGGCCGTGCATGGCTTTTCGCCTACGGAAATCGCCTACCTGGGCGAGGCGACGGGCCTGGGCGTGGCCGAGGTCATCCGCAGGCTGGTGGCAGCGGGGTTGGACTCCATCCCCGGTGGTGGGGCGGAGATCCTGACCGACCGCATGCGCCAGAAGGTCTCGCCGCGCAAGTGCAGCGCCGACGCCTGGCTGGACGTGATGCGCGAGGCCCATCACCAGGGCCTGAAAACCACGGCCACCATGATGTTCGGCCAGGGCGAGACCCTGGAGGAGCGCATCGAGCACCTGGACAGGCTGCGCACCCTGCAGGACGAGACAGGCGGGTTCACGGCCTTCATTCCCTGGACCTTCCAGCCCGAGAACACGCGCAACCCCATGCCCGAGGCCTCCAGCGACGCCTATCTGAAGACCCTGGCCGTGTCGCGCCTGTACCTGGACAACATCCCCAACGTGCAGGCCTCGTGGGTCACCCAGGGACCTCTGGTGGGGCAATTGGCGCTGTTCTGGGGGGCCAACGACTTTGGCTCCACCATGATTGAGGAAAACGTGGTGGCCGCCGCGGGCGTGCACTTCCGCCTGCCCGAGAACAAGTTGCGCCGTCTGGTGGAGTCTGCGGGTTTCACACCCTGCCGCCGTACCATGGATTACACGCTGCTGGAGCAGTAGTGGAGTTGGGCGATGAAATTCCCCCGCTGGCTTTGTTGCTGCGGCCCGTCCAAACTCTCGCGTATGTCAAAATACGCGTCGAGCTTGGACGAGCCTTGCGTCGCGCCAGCGTGGTTTTTGATCGCCCTTGGGGGCAGACCGAGGCCTGTTTTTGAAAGCCTCAACCCTTTGCCGCCCTGTGTCGTGAGTGCCGAAATGACTGCCCATCTGGTGAGATAGCCTTCAACCGGGGTGCATCCGCATCCTTCAAGAGAAATGCATATGCCGACATTTGAATTCGACCAGCCCCTGTGCTGGGCCCACCGTGGTTTCAGCGCCAAGTACCCCGAGAACACGTTGGCCGCTTTCCAGGCCGCCCTGGATGCCGGGGCCGAGGGCATCGAGCTGGACGTGACCCTGACCCGCGACGGGCAGCTGGTGGTCATCCACGACGAGACCTTGGAGCGCACCACCAGCGGAACGGGGTCGGTCAGCGCCCTGGACCTGGCCGAGCTGCGGACCCTGGACGCCGGGATCTGGTTCGGTCCCGAGTTCGCTGGCCAGCGCCTGCCGTTGCTCACCGAGGTGCTCGATATGGTGGGTGGGAAGATGCTCGTGAATATCGAGATCAAGCCCGAGGCAGCGCACGTGCCCGCCGAAGTGCCGGTGGAGCGCCAAGTGCTGGATCTGATCCGCGAGCGCGGTCTGCTGGACTCGGTGTTGGTCTCCAGCTTCGACTACATGATCTTGATCCGCCTGCGCGGGTTGGACGAGGACCTGCGCCTGGGTCTGCTGGTCACGGGCGAGGAGGAGAACATCGATTTCCGTGCCCTGGTCCAGGCCATCGACGCTTTCTCCTTCCATATCCGCGCGGCGGAGCTGATCCCCGATGTAGTGGACCTGTTGCATGAGGATGGGGTGCGGGTCTTCTGCTGGACGGAGTCGTATGACGACGAGGCCCTGGCCATGGCTCAGATCCTGGAGATGGGCGCGGACGGCTTCTTCGCCAATGATGTGGACGCTTTTCTGACCCGGTGCGCTGAAGCCCTCGCCTAGGGGGAGCCAGGACCTTCCTGCTGTAGCCCTGGATAGTCTCGCGCGTGCCTGGACTCTGTGCCCGGGGTGCGCTGTCTTCTTTTGGTTATTTCTGAATCCTGCCCGGGTGGTGCTCTGCCCGGGCAGTTCTGCGTCCGTATCCTAGCCCTTGGCCGTGCCCACGAACAGCTTCTTGCTGTTGACCACCTTGCCCAGATAATTCCGTGTTTCTTCATAAGGCAGGTGGGCGCGCAGGTGCTCGTAAACCTGGTTGGGCGTCAGGGTGTTGATTTGCGCCACGGCCTTGGCGCGGTCCTTGTGGAAACTGCGCAGCACCGCGCCTGAGCCGCCGTTGTAGGCCGCGATCGTGCAGTACTCGCGCGACACGGGGTCGGTCACCTTGTTCAGGTGCCGGGTGTCCAGCAGATGCAGGTAGGCTGCGCCGTAGAGGATGTTGTTATCGGCCTTGAACAGGAACTGCTTGTCGGGCTGGCCCGCCTTGCCGGTCAGGTATTTGGAGACCTCGGCACCGGCCGAGCGCGGCACGATCTGCATCAATCCGAAGGCCGGGGCGCTGGACACGGCAAAGGGGTTGAAGTCGCTCTCGGTCTTGATCACCGCGTAGATCAGGTTCTGGCTGATGTTGAACTTGGCGGCGTGCTGGCTGACCAACCCGGCGTACTTGCTGGCGCGTACGTGCAGATGGTCCTTGATCAGCTGGAACTGCACCCCGTGGGCCGTGGTCGGGCCGCCCGGGCCTTCCACGGTGCGCGTGGCCACGCCACGGGCCAGGAGCGCGTTGGCGAAGTTCTCGGCCCGCCAGGCCCAGCGGATGTCCTGGCCGTCGAAGTCCTTGACCTCGCCCAGCAGGAACGGGGTGTCGCCCAGCTTGATTTCCTTGTCGGAATAGAGATCCAGGGAGCGCGGGTCCGCCGGGGCCAGGACCGTGGTCACGATGGCGTTTTTCAGGCTGCCCCGCGGGTCCTTGGGGTCCAGGGTTTCCACCGTGACCAGCCCGGTGTCGAAGTCCACGCTGGCGCGCGCAAGATAGTTGCGGGTGTATTTGACGTAGCGCTTGGGCGTGGGCTCCTGGCGTTCCTTCTCGCCCCAGACACCGCCGATGGCCTTGCGGAAGGCGTCCAGCTGTTGTTTGAATTTCTTCAGGTCCCAGCTGAGGGCTTCGGGATTCAGGGCGTAGCGTGTGGCCTTTTCAGCGGCCATGACACCCGCCCCGGCAGCGTCGCCCGTGGCGATGATGCGTACGGTGCGCACGGCGTCGCTGGCGCTGCACGCGGCAAGCAGCAGACAGAGGGCCAGGGACGCGAGGGGCAGGGCCAGGGGACGGTTGGGCATGGATGGCTCCGGTCTTGGGATTCGGTGACCGGGGCATTGTGCCCCAGCTTGGGTCCGGGGTCAAAAGAAGGGGCGCGGGTGAGGCTGGGGAGTCAGGGAGCCAGGCTGTGGACAGGGCTGCCCGTCGAGGCAGGCACCCAACTTCAGCCTCCCGCCTGCGCCAAGCCCGGTGGAGTGGCCATGGGCTGGCCGTGGGCCTGCCTGGCGGCACCGAGAAAACATGGCCCGTCGCAGGGGCTACTTGCTATTGTTCCTTGCTGTGGGGCTGGGGCTTCAGCGGCGCAGCGTGGCCAGCAGCCGCCGGGGGAGGAGCAGCAGGTCCAGGGCGTCGGTGATCTCCCGGCAGACCACGTCCGCTGTCAGCAGGGTGGTCGCAAAGGCGCCTTCGGTCTGAAGCAGGGCTACGCCCAGGGCGGCCTCGGCCAGCATCAGCCGGTCGTTGCAGCCGTTGCCCATGGCCGCCACGTTACTGGCCCCCAAGTCTCGTACGAAGTCCCGCTTGGCCTTGTCCTGGTCGCCCTCGGGCAGCACCACCAACTGCACGGGCAGGTCGCTGAACAATCGCGCAGCCGTGCCGTGCGTGTCTGCCGTGACCACGTGAACGTAGAGCTCCTGGGCCAGGTCCCGGATGCGCTCGGCCACGCCGGGCAGCAGGTCGCCGTCCACGCACAGGGTGCCGTTCAGGTCCAGCACCAGATGGATGATCTCCAGGGGTGGGCGTCCGGGGATATCGAAGCGGAACATGGCGTCCTCCGTAGGGCGGCTCGTTGGGGCGGTTGCTAGGTCAGCCCCAGGCCCAGGCGTTCGTTCAGGTCGGCCACAATTTGTGCGCCGCGGTCAAGGTCGCTGGTGCTGAACAGCTCCTCCACCAGGGAATGGTCAAGCACCGCAGTGTCGTATTCGATGGTGGCCGACATGGTGAAGATGGAGACGTCCACCTTTGTGATGCCCTTGGGCAGGGCGTTGGTTTTGGGGATGCTGGACAGCCCCGGCACGCTCATGATGGCCGGACTGACGCCGAGCTTCAGGAGGCCGGGGGTGTGATTTTTCACTTTCAGATAGTCGCGGGCCTTGAACAGCCATTGGAAATCCATGCTCTCGGTCTCCTGGTCATTGATGGTCCCTGCCCGTTTTTTTGGGGGGGCGATGGGGGGGGTGGGATCACAGCCCGCTCTTTATGTCATCCCTTGGGGGCTTGGCAACCCGTTGCCTGGGGTGTGTTCGTCGAGTAACATGACCAAGTTGCGAACAACGACCCGCCTGACCGGCGGGCAGAGCCAAAGCGAGGCGGTCATGGTCGGGACACGTATTGAGAAGGACAGCTTGGGGACCATGGAGGTCCCGGCGGACTGCTATTACGGCATTCAGACCCTGCGCGCGGTCCAGAACTTCAGCATCACTCGGATTCCCATCTCCCACTACCCCCGTTTCCTGTATTCCCTGGCCTTCATCAAGAAGGCGGCGGCGGCGGCCAACGCCTCGCTGGGGATGCTGGAACCGGAGATGGCCATGGCCATCGGTCGGGCCTGCGACGATATCCTGGATGACAAGTTGCACGATCAGTTCGTGGTGGACGTCATCCAGGGCGGGGCCGGTACCTCGTCCAACATGAACGCCAACGAGGTCATCGCCAACCGCGCCCTGGAGTTGCTGGGCCACGAAAAGGGGCGCTACGACATCATCTCGCCCAATACCCACGTCAACATGTCCCAGTCCACCAACGACGTCTATCCCACGGCCCTGCGCATGACCCTGATCTCCAAGATCCGGGTGCTGATCGAGGAAGTGGAGAAGCTGGCCCGGGCCTTTGAGGCCAAGCGTGACGAGTTTTCGGATGTCCTGAAGATGGGGCGCACCCAGTTGCAGGACGCCGTGCCCATGACCCTGGGCCAGGAGTTCGGGGCCTGGGGTGTGACCATGCGCGAAGACATGCAGCGTCTGGCCGAGGCCCAGTCCCTGGTGCATGAGATCAATCTGGGTGGCACGGCCATCGGCACGGGCCTGAACGCGCATCCGGATTACCGCCGCTCGGTGACCGAGTTTCTGATCGCCATGTCCGCGCTGCCGCTGGTCACGGCCACGGACCTGGTGGAGGCCACCCAGGACACCGGGGCCTATGTGCAGTTGTCTGGCGTGTGCAAGCGCGTGGCCGTGAAGCTCTCCAAGATCTGCAACGATCTGCGCCTGTTGTCCTCGGGTCCGCGCTGCGGTCTGAACGAGATCAATCTGCCGCCCATGGCCCCGGGTTCGACCATCATGCCCGGCAAGGTCAACCCCGTGATCCCTGAGATGGTCAACCAGGTGGCCTTCAGCGTGATTGGTGGCGACATCACCGTGACCATGGCCGCCGAGGCCGGACAGCTGGAGCTGAACGTCATGGAACCGGTCATCGCGCACACCCTGTTCAGCACTCTGACCATCTTGCGCCGGGCCTGTCGGACCCTGCGCGAGCGTTGCGTCACGGGCATCACCGCCAATCGCGAGCATTGCCGGCGCATGGTGGAGAACAGCATCGGCCTGGCCACGGCGCTGAACCCCTACATCGGTTACGAGCGCGCCTCCGAGGTCGCCAAGGAGGCCATGGCCTCGGGCCGCACTGTGGCCGAGATCGTCCTGGAAAAAGGCATCCTGACTTCCGAGGAGCTGGAGGATATCCTCAAACCCGAGAACATGATGGCCCCGCGCCAGTTCAGGTCGTCCTAAAAGGACGATTTGCTTGGTTGTTACAGGGTACGTTAAGTTTCACGTATCTTGAATACGCTACGATTGACGATGCCCTGAGGCCTTACATCTCATCCCTTTCGGCACGACCCGTGGCCTGAGTACGATCCGGGGGTTTACGTTGCAAGGGTTGCTGGAGAGGTGTTGGGGCGGGTCGAACAGCTCTGCCTTTGAGGTTGCCTTCTCTCTAATATATTTCGTATGACCATGCCTCGGCGGGATGACCCGTCGGGGCATTTTCTTTCAAGGAGCCGCTGATGTTTACCGCCATTGAAACCATCCCCCGCGAGGAACTGGAACTGCGCTGGGCGCGCTGCCGGGCCATGCTTGAGACCCACGCCCCCGAGGCCGATGGTCTGTTGGCGTTCTCGCGGGTGAACCTCTATTACCTGACCGGCCACCTAGCCAACGGCCTGTTCTGGCTGCCCAAAAACGGCGAACCCGTGCTGCTCTGCCGCAAGGGCATCGAGCGCGCGCGCCTGGAATCCAGCGTGACCCACATTGCTGAATACCGCTCTTACAAGGATGTGAAGGGGTTGCTGGCTGAGGCCGGTTCGCCTCTGGGCAAGACCGTGGGCGTGCAGATGGACGGCCTGCCCTGGAGCTTCGGCTTGAAGCTGCAAGAGACCCTGAACGGCGAGACCAGACTTGTGCCTGCCGATTTCGCGCTGACCATGGCCCGCGTCAAGAAAACCGAGTGGGAATTGGTCAAGATGCGCCTGTGCGGCGCACGGCACCACAAGGCCCTGTACGAGCTGCTGCCCGGCATGATCCACCCGGGTATGAGCGAGCGCGAGATCAGCCATAAGGCCTGGGAGGCGTTCTTCTCCCTGGGCCACGGCGGACCCCTGCGCATGGGCAACTTCGGCGAGGAATGTTTTCTGGGGCATGTCTCGGCCGGTGATTCCGGTAACTATCCCAGCGTCTTCAACGGTCCCGTGGGTATCCGGGGCGAGCATCCCGCCGTGCCCTTCATGGGCTACGCGGGTCAGCTCTGGAAGATGGGCGAGCCTCTGGCCTGCGATATTGGTTTCTGCCTGGAAGGCTACGTCACGGATAAGACCCAGAGCTACTGGGCGGGTCCAAAGACCAGCATCCCGGATGATGTGCGGCGCGGGCATGATTTCTGCGTGGAGATGCAGGCCTGGCTGGCCGAGCGCATGCTGCCGGGCGTGCTGCCCCAGGATCTGTACAACCAGGTCATGGAGGAAGCGGCGCGCCGGGGCATGGGTGAGGGCTTCATGTCGCTGGGCAAGAACAAGGTCGTGTTCCTGGGCCACGGCATCGGGCTGGTCATCGACGAGTTCCCGGCCATTGCCGACAGGATCAAGACCCCCCTGGAAGAGGGCATGGTCTTCGCCCTGGAGCCCAAGTTCGGGGTGCCCGGACTGGGCATGGTGGGCGTGGAGAACACCTTCGAGGTCACCGCGGCCGGTGCC